>SDBV01003713.1_pt1 | contig 22288 bp, 57 predicted proteins | sample 2277081 | NCBI WGS metagenome assembly SDBV01 (sample SAMN10402039, study PRJNA504765) | marine sediment metagenome | isolation source: marine sediment core GS10_PC15, 223 cmbsf | place: Arctic Ocean: Southern Knipovich Ridge | collected 2010 | reverse complement strand
AGCTAACACATACCCATATATGGAGTATAAATAATGCCTAAACACCCATTTGATAAAGACAATTTTGTGGCGTGCCCAATAGATAAAGCGATTGCAATTCTGGATGAAGATGGCAAGTTTCTGTTCGCTACTTCGGCCAAGCATGTTATCGAGGGGTTAAATGAACACGAAAAACTAAAAGCTGCTCTCGAAGAAATAGCCGGATTCACAGAAATCTTCGATTGTGAATGGTGTAGTGCACAGAAAATAGCAGAAAAAGCCCTAAACGAGGAAAAATAATGGCTCTAATGTTCGGATATATAGCACTGATTTGTGCGTTTATAGCAATGTTTGAGGAATAAAAGGCACGAGACAAGGAGAATGAGATGGATAAATTCACCAAATTCGTAGTTCTAATGGGAGCATTCGGTAGCGTGTTCACCCTATGTATGACAGGAGCTATTACACTATTAGCCGTAAGAGGCGAATTTCCATGGTCGTTAGTTGTTGTGGTCTATGGAGTTATTGCATTAGGTTCGTATGCTATATATAAAATGACGATAACCCAAAAAGCTTTCCTGAAAAACCATAAAAAATAATATACAGGCAAGGACAATGGAAAATGGGCAAAAAGAAAATAGTCTCTGTAGAAGAAATCCTGTTAATGCAAGAGGAAAGGGCTAAAATTAACCGTATCCCACTAAACGAGATATTGTTCTTTGAGAACGGCAAGCCTTTGAAGATTCCAGATAAAATCGTAGAGGACTTTGAGTTTACTGGATTGAATAACATCGACTTTATAACATCAGGTGCATATAAAGGCCAATTAGGTAGTTAAAAAAATAATATGGGAAAAGGACACAGAGATAATCACAAAGCAAGAATGAAACGAGGTAAAGTAGCATTTGATAAAAAGCACAAGCGAAGAAACCCCGATAAAAAGAAATGCAATATATGCGGTACACCCAGTAGGCCATCAGTTCTAACAGATGGAATATGCCCTATATGCACAAAAAAGCCAATAACCTGTCAATAAAAGGGTTCGAAGAAAAACCAACATTCTGTGGGCTTGCCTATTATATACCATGACCCCACCCCCCGACTTTGGGGCGCACCCCCAGCAAACTATAGCAAGCTCTCACTGGCTCTCAGGCGTGCGTTAAGCTCTTACCCCTGTATCGGTGTGTATTGGTGGCGTTCGTAGACTGGCGCGGCGTGTAGCTGCCTTAAAGAATAGGGTGTGATGCTATGTTACGGTTCTATGCAGTCTGCGTTAGGATTGACATTAGCAATGAATACAGATTTGATTGATGTTGGCCACTTACCACGCGGGCAGCTCATACCTGATGACTGATCGTATCTCATAGCATTACAGTTGTTACAGTCTTTTGGTTCAGGTCTTAACAAAGCAAGGGCTTTACTGTGGGTCTTAACAGGTCTTAACAATACGGGGTCTAAACATTGGGTCTTAACGAGTTCGTCCGTCTCCGGCGATTCTGGAGCATTTTTTAAGCCTTGTTTCTGGCTCTTAATCACACTACCTTTATTTTTAGCTCTTAATCGCTGCATATAGCTGCGCATGTATTCCCGCTGATAGTCTGCCTTAGCTTGTCCCGTTAGCATCATATCTCCTTATTATTTGATACATTAGTGCCCATTTCCTTAGTTATCGCTTTACAATTCATCACTGTTAGTATAAGGACAGCTTATAGTAGTATTACGAGTAGTTATGGCAAAAGCAGTTTTACCCATAGTTTAGTACTCAATTATTTGTTTAGGCTCTTAGGATTCAAGTGGTTAACCTAATCTTGGCGTTATGCACACTTGTGCCAGGCTATCCAGCTCGTTAAGCAATCGGGCAATCTCTAAGCCTAACTTACAATCTTGTTGCTCTACTGCCATTCTATACAACTCTTCTAATCTCTCTTTATAAGTCATTCTCTTTCCTTTACTTGCATTGTCATTGTGCCGCAATCTTGGCATTCAGCTTTTGGTAAGTTGTGGCTTTTCTCTTTTGCAATGACTATTTCAAGGCCACACTCGCTACATTTATAATACTCTTTGACCATATCTAACTCCCTTTAATTGGAACTTTCTTTTCTTTACTCTTACTTGTTAATTTATTCTCATTTTATTGTGCTATCTTATAATATTTAATACCGGATTTTAGTCTATTAGTGAAGGTTATTTGGAATAATTACTGTTTATCGCATATTTCTTTAACTTTTAGTGGATTATACTTGCTATTCTTGCCGATAGTGTTTATAATTACAGTAGTTAGTATTGACAAATTAAGAACCTTTTATTTAGGAGAATGAGATTATGAGCGCATTTATTGTTGAAGATCAGATTATTAACAGGGTCACAGACTGGCTAAATCATTTACTGCCGTCCTACCAGCACAATCAGTATATTATGGAAAAGGCTGGGTATGATGTACGTAGCCCATTACAATGCAAAAGACTTGCTGAAGATATGTTTACCCTTAACTGTGAATCTATCGAGCAAAGATATGGAGAGGGTGAAGCCGAGAAATTCAGGGACTTAAACTTTCAACATAAACCTGAATGCTGTTTTGATATTTTCCAAGTATTGAAATCGCTTCAATGCTTTTTGTATCAATGCTGCGAGGGTAGCGTGCCTGATCAATCTTTGCTGTATAACGCCCTGCGAGATGTAGAGTATAATATTATGTATCACCTTGTTACTGAAATGGATAGCTACAAAAGAGCGAAGTGGTAACTAACCCCATCATCAGCCAGCAATGGCCTTGTATCGGTTCAATTCCGGTGGCTGGCTTTAATGTTAACCCTTTTTAGGAGTAGAGAAATGCACAAAGGAACGATACTATTATGCAAAGCTGTAAACAGAGAATCTGCTGTAAGTGAAATTCGAGAATTCATGGAATGTTATGGCGAAAGTAAAGTTTGGGATTGGTACGTCATAGGCGGCCGATGGACTGGCTTGTTATGCCAAAACAAAGACAAATTCGACAAAAAGGCCAAAGAAATTTTGAAGCCTAAAGACGGTATGATTCAACAATCAGAGATTGAAGCTAAACAGCCCAAATTGCAGCAAATATGGGAAGATTTAGGGGAAACAGGGCAGAATCCATATTGCGATCACTACAAACTGCCTGATACCGGACAAGATTCAGATATCACGCCGTTAGCTCGTTGTTTAGCAAAAGTCAATGACTGGCATCAAGATTCTATCAAAGAAGGAAAACAGGCCGAAAAGCACGCTAAAGGCTGGCTAAATGGCGAAAGAGGCACAAACGATTATAATATGTACGGCTATTGTCTCAAAGAAGCGGCAAATCACTACCAACAAGAATTTTCGTTCGATTCTAACGTGTTTAACATAGAAAGCTACAACTATGCTATCCCTGAAAACACAGATGGCTGGTGGGCTGTAATTGTAGATATGCACAACTAAAGGAGCTTAACCCATGCTGAAACAAATAGCAAATATAGCCGGCATCGATGTCCAGGTGCTTAGAATACTAATCGGCGTATTAATCGCCCTATGTTAAGGAGTCAAGAAAATGAGTAAAGCAATCAAAAAAGGCGGCTTTGAAGTCCAGCCACTTGAAACATCCCGCCACAATTGCAAAGGTTGGGACACTTTCGCCATTAGAGCAGGAAATAACATCTGTTTGGCTGTTGTCGGCGAAGTTGACCGATATTACGAGGAGGAGTACGGAGAAATCGCAAAGCTGTTTGCTGCCGCGCCTGATTTACTGAAAGCGTTAAAGGTGTTCATAGCCCTTGATGGTGACAAGGAAGGCATAGAACATAGTCGCTGCCGCTCTGTCGATTGCGATTTGTGCAAGGCCTTTATTCAAGCAAAAGAAGCTGTAGCGAAAACTTAACTAAAACCCCTAATTAATCAAAAGGAAACAGTATCATGGACAGAATAACACAAGAAGACCTAAACAATTTAATTGTCGAGATTAACACCCGAACAGAGTCACCTATGACGCCCTATACAAAGACAGACAAGGGTTTCGCGCCCAACATAGGCCATTATCACGTTGACTACTCTGAAGGCCACCAGTTGGCTCGTTTTAGTAACAAGGGCGGCGGAGTAACAATAATCAGTAGTCATAGTGTTAGAACCAAGCAGCAGCTGTATCACTGGATGCAAGCCTTTATCGCTGGTATTAAACTATAAACCCACTTTTTAAGGAGTAAGAGCATGATTATCAAAGAAGGAAATGTACTGAAAATCAAGCACGACCGCAAAGGTACTATTATGGTCATCGCTGAACGAGATTTTGACCCTGAAAACGAAGAGTTTTATCCCGTCAAGGCTGCTGAAGCTGTCAATGGCATACATACCGTTAAAAAATGGCTACCCGGCGACCACGTGCCTTGCAAGCGTAGCTTGTGTACAATCAAAGAAATAGTAAGCCCTATCAACTAACCCCTAATATGAAAGAGAGGTAGCAAAGATGAAAAAGGAAAAAGCGGCAAGATGTTCAGGGTGTGGACACGACAAATTCAAACCCGATGAATACGCAAAACTGAAAGGTGTTACAAGAATTTCGCCCGGAGATGCTTGTTGCGCTAAATGCGGCAAAGATGCACCATTGTTTATGGCAGACAAGATCAGAACTAACTAAACTTAAGCTTTATTCCAAAAGCTTAACCGATATTTTTATGTGAAAGAGCGTTAACGCCCCTTAATCGGGGCTTTCTTTAATTCAGTTGTCAAGGATTACTTGAAATCTTCATTATTCGTCTAATTAACGCATAGTTTGATGCCCAAAGTTATTTATCCACGCTTATATCGCAAGTGGTTAAGCCGTTTTTCTGTGTTTCCTCTTATGACAAGGCATACATAGTATTTTAATATCTAAAGGGCTGTTGTAGTCGGGGTGGTGTATTTCTAACAGTTTATCATCGCCACAATCTTCACAGTGATCCGGCGGTGTTATTACTCCACGCCTGATAGCTGTCTTTGTTTTGTTCCTGGCAACGTATTTATAGTGGTTTATGTGGTGAATACTGGAATAGCCGGCGTTTGGCTTGTCAACTATCCTTAGCCATGCTTTCAGTTCGGCGTCCGTTGCCGTTGTCAATGCCATACTTTACACCTATTTATTTACTGTTCTCAGGCTTCTTAACCACTTAAAGGTCGATAGAAACCATTTAATTTTATCAAATAATACTATATCTCTCACATCTATCTTATCATTATATCCTTCGGCGGTCATTTTCCATTGGTCATTTATTATAGATGGAGTCCATCCGGTCTTATGTTCTATTTTGTCTATTGTTAGGGTTTCAGGATTGTATTTACCAAAGTATTTACGCCCGCATTCAGGACAAGGATTTTTGGTCACTTGCCCTTCAGGAAGCCAAAACTGCATTTTACCACATTTGCAAGTCACATGTGCAGAAACCGAGCAGGTTCGCTCTTGATTTGGTCTGGTTTTATGGAAATCCTTTACCATATACTCAGCTTATACAGTATTGGGATTGGTTTGTAAAGAACTATTTTCAAAAATGTTAAGTTTTTTTGCGTACCCCCAACTATTAAGCATTCTTAAAAAGTTAAAAAAAGGGACGCCCGGCATGAGGACGCCCCTCACTACATCTTGTTTCGATAACAAATATTCTCTTTGGAACTTAGTCCATAGCAGCCCTCCTTTCTGTAAAATATGTTAGTTAGCATTTAGTTGTTAAAATATAGCCCATACATAAACCAAAAAATGATATAAGCCAAAGCTATCAGGATTGCTGGCCAGTTGAGTTTCATCTTGCGGTAGTAATACGCACAACCCATAGCACGTAACTCATCATTTTTTGAATAACATTTGGTAAATCTTTTCTGTGGAGCTTTACAATCCTTGCATTGTCTCATTCTGCTTTCCTCCTATTTCTATTGCCCACGCTTTCATATCTTACTCTCCTATTCCATCATGTCGATAACGAAGTCGTGCATGTCACTTAAAAACGCATTAGCCAACTTGTCATCATTATCGTTATCTTGAAAAGCATCATCATCTTTACCGTACACACCATCCTCGACTTTTTGGGCTAAACGCCTCAACCCTTCTGCTACTGTTTTCTGCAATCCATCCATTTCAATCTCCTATCTGGCTTGTTAGCCTAAAAACTTTTCGGCACTCTGCCTGCTATTGTATTTCCGTTGGTTATAACACGCTTGCAATACCGTTCTAAAAGCCCCATTTTATGTACGCTGATTTTAGGCTTGCTTCCAAAAACATAAGTAACTTCAACCTCAGGGCGTTCTCGATTTAGCAGCTTCAACTTGTCAATATCGCTCTTCTGGACCATGCCCTTCCATTCGTAGTATTCGATCGTATCGTCATTGTTGCGGACAGTAAAGTCGATTAGCCACTTTTCGATACCAATATTATCAAACTCGAATGTGTGAGATTCATAGTCCCAGTCTTTGATCTCCTTGGCCTTCTTTAGAAATTCCAGATAGTTGCCCCAGTGATATTCGCCCTGGCAACGGAACTTATATGTTTTACCCTCATAGCAAACCATGACAGGCTTGTTGCCGAATTTCCTGTAAATCCGCTTGTTCTTTTCAAATCCAAGTTTCTCCATAATCAATTTCCTAAGGCTGGCATCAGGAATTACTTCAAATTCTTTATTTCTCCGCCCAAGACCTTAGATAGTCGGCGGGGCGAGATGCGTTTGCGATGCTTGATAAGGCTAAATAAATATGCAGTATAGCCACATACCTCACTACAGTACCATCTTCTCTCGTTATGGATGTTAAACGGCAAAAAGAACCCAAACAGTCCAGCAAAGTCGTACTTTAGGCCAACTTGTAGCGCACACCACCCTTTTATGATTCGTAAAGTCTTACCTTTAACCTCAAACTCCTGATAATCCCATCTCTCTGGATGTCTCAGTACCTCACTTGCTGGTGCAAACCTTACGCCTTTAGCATCGCCTCGTGTAGTAGATGAGAAGCATTGGCCAGCGTATTTAACATCCCAGTTGTCATCGCCGCAATGCTGTGGCTCTGGGTCTAATATCTCAAACTCGCCATTTTCATCGGCGAACCAACATTCTACATGCGAATATCCCTTAGTTCCCCAGTTACAAGGAAAGATGCCAGTATAGATTGAGATAGCATCGTCAAGCCATTTGCCATCAACTGCTGCCTTGTAGAATAGAAATCTTATATTAGCCATGATTTCTCCATTTATATACTGTTTCCATTATTCGTCCCCTTCGGTGTGGAATTTAGTAATAGTACAACCTTCGCTTATGTAATGAAGGTGCTTAGTATTGCAATCCTTGAAAATCCAGCTATCACCAGTAGCGCCTGGTATATACATAACTATCGCTTCACGGCACAAAGTTGTTTGGGCGTTATTAAAGTTGACATGAACCTTGTCTCCTATTTCTATTTTATCTTTCATTTTCTTACTCCTACTGTTTCCATTATTTAACCGCCTTTTCGAGCAATGATTCGAGAGAGTTCTTCCTGTCAACGTCCTTTTGGCTCCACCCGCAAATTGCCTTTTTCTTATAGAGGTCGCCCAATTCGTCTTTAATATCTTCTTCGGTTTTACTATCCATTTCTTACTCCTGCTGTTTCCGTTATTTAACCGCCTTTTTCAGAGTTTGCTTGGCTTCTTCTATCGAAATATCTTCCCCAGTTATCTTTTTCCACATACGTTTATACTTCTCAGGTGAAGGGAAACTGCTTTCATAAACTTCGGGGTCATGTTCTTTTACAGCTTTTTTAATTAAAGCCGCCCGAATTGTATCGTGCATTGTTTGGCTCATTTTCTTACTCCTGCTAGTTATATACTTTCATTATTTAACCGCCTTTATTATTTCAGCCAACCACCCATTGCAACTTGATAAGTAAAGTGTTCAGGGGGCCATTCTAATTCAATTCCGATATTTTTCATAGTTTCGGTTATATTCACACCCATAGCTTCGGGACAAGTGGTTATGAAAAACCCTGGCAACATCTGCGATTTTAGGTAATTACGTAATGGCTTTCTCGCCGTACCTTGCCAATATAAACAACAATCCAACTGCCGCCGAGACCAATTAGGGTGCTTTGCTCTCATACGCTCCCTGTGAGCAGCTAAGTCAAATTTTGTCCAGTACAACCACGTTGCGTTATAAGTATCACATACGTCCATCCATAACAATACCTTTGGCGGACAGCTTTCTCTCTGGTTGTGATTTGGGCATCCTTTTGGATGGTTCGGGTATGGCTTAAAACATAATTGCCGAACATCTGCATCAATCACTGGCATAATCTTTTTGACTTCTACTGTCATTTTCTTACTCCTGCTACTTCCGTTATTTAACCGCCTAACTTTTGGCTATCCCTATCATTATGATAATAGAGACACACCATACGCAAACTATTGTTACTATATCTTCCATATTTCTTACTCCTGCTAGTTATATACTTTCATTATTTAACCGCGCCTTTCGTTTTTCTTGATACCAATAGCATCCAAACGGCCTGTCTATTAGACTGGATACAGCCTTACAGGTTTGACATGGCCTATCGCTCCATCCATGACCGTCTGCGCCAATAGTGTCAACAACTGCATCCATCAATAAATCAACTTGTATACGAATTGCTTGTTTAAGTTCTTTATCTGTCATTTTCTTACTCCTGCTGACAGCCCTTTTGCTGCTCAATATTTAATTCTTTATCTACTGGAAACGGTTTCAAGAATGTTACTTTTTCAAAAACAGCGGCTTTAATAAGTCTTTTGCAATACCGCGCCTCGTAGCCTAAACGGCCGTCCGTTATTGCGTGCTCTTCACATTCCAACATCTTTTCACATTCTCCGCATTTCCAACTTAAACTATCCATTCGCCCCTTTAATATTTCCCAAATAGCCTCATTAAATAATTTGCTCATTTCTTACATACCTCCTGCTGACAGCCCTATGACTGCCAGCGCAATGTTAAAGGTTACTTTGGATTCATCCAGCCAAAAACCAACTCGACAAGGTTGGTCAGAAGATTGCCCTTGTGTTCATCCGGCACTGTCTTTAGGCTACCCGTCTTGGCTATTTCGATTACATCGGCGACCAACTCAGTATTCTCACCTGAGGCTTTAAGGATTACACCCGTTGCTTCTCGAATGGCAATATCCTCTACGCTGCCTGGGTTTGCGACAATCTCTTTCTGTAGCTCTTTGGTATCCTCTTTGGGATTTAGCATCTTGACTATCAACAGTATTAAAAATTGTTCTAAAAATGGACTCATGTTATTGCTCCTTTCGATATTTTTGTCTATAAATATGGTCAATTTGTAATATTTGCTTGTACTTATACTCATCGGGGTTAAGAATAAACAAATCTTTAATAAACCGTTTCTCCCAAAGAGTCAAACCTTCGCCAAAATGATACAGATCATATACCATTTTCCTCAAGGTTTTCATCTCTAATCCTTTCCTTAATATTGCGGGCGGTCACGGTGACGGCCTACTTTTGAATCGATCTAATCCATTTGGCTGAGCAAACAAGCGTCTGGAATATCATCAGGAATGTCCGGCTTGCCAGATGCTGCTCGATATGTAAAGTTTTTCTCTTTGACAATCAAAATAGACTCGATACCGGTACTTCTTTCGTGCATACATAGGGCATCACTAAGCCTGATTATTGCCGCTCTTACATCTACGTTTATGTGTTCCATAATTTTACCCTTTCGTAAAAAGTTTTAATTTGGTTCTTTGCCATTACTTACATCCTTGAGAGTTTCCTTTATCGTCTGCACAGTATCTTCAACAGTTCCCATCTGATTGGGATACATCTCAGTTGCATAATCAATTATCAGTTTCAGCCTCTTATTCTCGGCCTCAAGCTTATCATTTATATATTTCTTGGATTCTTCCCATCCAGCAACCCACCCCTCTACAAATAGGGTATATCTTAGGCCACCTATTCCGTCATCGTAATTTTCCCGAAACTTAGCCAAAATAACATCTGGGTTGTTTCCTAAACTTTTCTTGATTATTGCCATTCTATTTACCTTTCCAGCCTTTTGAGTCGCACGTTTTGCAATCACGCCATTCATCTGAACATTCGTCGCCCTGATCTAATTCGCTACCCCTACCGAAACATTCTTGGCATACGCCAACTTCTTCTGCTAATTCTGTTACGTATTTCTCGAAAGGCCCCCGCATTTTCATAAACAAGAACCGATAAGCTCTTACAATCTTTGTTTTCAGCCTATCCCTCTCGGCCTCAAGCTTGTCATACTTATCAGCAACCTCCCTATCTTCGGCTCGATTGTGAATTATGGTATTCAGCCTCTTGTTCTCGGCCTCAAGCTCTTCAAATTCAGCAACAACATCGGCAGCTTCATCAGTTCGTAACTTCCATAGCCTAGTATCAGCTTTCGCTTCTTTTAGCTTGCGCTGGAGGGCGGTGATTGTATCCACATCTTCAATCCAAATGCCGCCCCACATTCTCGAATCTTCGGCATTGACAGCATCACTGATAAATCCAACCACTCTATCCGCATAAGTCCGCAACTGACCTATATCGTCCGGCTTGCGGGAATTGTAGTGTTCAAACTCTTTCTCGGATACAAGTATTTTAATGTGTATCTTTTCACTCATTTGGTTTATTCCTCTCTGTGTAAAGTTCTAACTTCCTGTCCCGTCCGTACCGTACCATCCCATTTTTGCCACCAGTTACCGTCACAGGTTTGATGTTCCTCGTCACCAGTGTTCGGGCCAAGTCTTGTATTTACGATAGCGCATTGCAGCCTTTTTGAATTTGTGTTATTAACCATTTTATTTTCGCTCCTCTCTGATTTATAAACCTTGCTCTGTTAGCCAACTTTCAATTATATAATTAAAATGACGGAATATTTCATCAACTGGTAATTGGTCACCTTGCAACTTAAATCTTTCCAATTTTAGCCTATCGCGTAAAACCTTAATGTCTTTTTCTTCAATTATTAAAGCTTTCATTTTATTTTCGCTCCTCAATTATATGCCGGTGGCTGTTGTAGCAAAATTGTCTTTGTATTTCTTTGTGGATGTCCCACGCAGTTTTTTGGGTAACGATTATTTTTACAGACTCATCACCATCAGAGTCGGTAAAGCATAGCTCCACTTTGTCATCTTCTGTTTTATCGATACATTCAAAATTCAACATTCTATCTCCTTTCGTCTAAGATTTCCTTGATTTCAGATTAGCTTTAATTTCCGGCCTCAATTCGTCGATCAGCCAGTACAAAAACGCCCATTCAGGAGCTTTCCGCATCTCTTTCAGCTTTATTTCGGTAGCGGTTTCAATATAATTCCCATGCCTTTGCCTTTGGCCTCTGCTTATACTGGCGTTCTCACTCTTTTTGCGCTGAATTTCCCGATATTCCTCAGTATCGTAGAACCATGTCCAGACGGCAGATTTCCACTTAGCCATCTTATTCTTACCTCTGTACCAGTTGTTAGCGTCGTAGTGATGCCACCACTTGCCAGCGTTAAAAGTGCTAAATCCTATGCCTGTAGCAAATTCTTTCGCTTCTTGTATTGTCGGTATCACAAATTTTGCCATGTCATTATTTCTCCTTTAGGGCTTGCTCGGCCACCTTCAATACTGTGCCTTTGAAAGTGCTATCACTTATGGTCATTTGGTCATATTCTTCGTTTTTTATCTTCTCTAACGCTTCCCTCAATTCCTTATTTTCCCCATAAACCTGTTCAAGCATCCAAAATATATACAAAGCGTCACCGTCCCAGATAGCCCCATCCAATTCCTCTCTGGATTGTTTAATGTAGTTTTCAATTTGTTCCTGTGTGTATTCTTTCATTTTTTCTTTTCCTTTCTTATTCTTTCTCTTTTAGGGCTTGCCGTAATCCTGCCGAGTCAATATACCTTGCGTTTTCATATTCGCTTTTCGCCGCAGATATTTGGGGCAACACCGCCTCTATTGCTTCCCTCAATTCCTTGTTCTTGGCTTGGAGGTCATCTTTTTCATTCAGGACTCGATTCAGAGTATTCAAAACACCCCGTAAATGGGCATTTAACAGCCTTACGTTACCCAGCAGACTTTCTATGTCAACCGTGCAATAGCTTTTTCTAAACACTTCCATTAGTCTGTTTTCACTCATTTTCTTTCCTTTCAGGGCTTGCTCGATAATAACGTCATCATACATCTTTCTAACTTTAGCCAATTGATCCTCCAATTCCTTGTTCTTGGCTTGGAGGGGACATATAGGACTTCCACCATCACCGCCTGTTATGCCTTTTGGGTGGATACAACAGCCAGCAGCCAGCTCGAAACACTCAGCTTGGAGTTTTGATATTTGAACCAAGCTTTCAGCTAATACCCGTTGCCACCATCCTACACCCTTTATACGACCAGTTAAGCCTTTTTTGGCTCTCTTTATGAAGTATCCAAGCATTTCAGCCATTTCTTTTCCTTTCTTTATCTACCGACTCTAATAACCTCTCGCAAAAAAGCCATTATTCACTTCCCTTTAAGGCTTGCTCTGCCTCTTGGTTGGATAATGCTTTACCCGTTATCTTGTGATACATTCTTTTAAGTTTTTCTTTCGTCATTTGTTCAGGCTTGTCAAAAGCAATTTTCATCATATTGTATAATGCTTGAGGTTCTACTTTAGGATTTCTACAACTTCCACTCATTTTATTACCTTTCTATATGTCTCGTATTTACCACTCCAAGAGGGAGGGAGATAGAGTAAAAGCCCTGTAAATTGGGGCTTTTTCACTCCTGTCGGTCGGTCGACTTTCGCTAAAGCTATATCGTTTCACCATTTAAGTGTGGCTCACACAAGGTCTTGATATAGCTCGACCTCTATCATAGATAGGCACAAGAACGGCTAGTACTTGCGTCTGTTAAGCCTATCTGCCTACTATGCCGCAGATCGTTGCAACCAGCTTGCCCACAGGCCAAGTGAAGCTGGTATCACTTCCAATTATTTATTTATTTTCAGGCTTCTTAACTTTCTTGATCTTGCGGAAGCCCTTTTTGGCAGGCTCCTCAAAAGGTTCTACACCTAAGAATTCGCATAAATCCTTAAGCGCCTTATCGAAAGCATCCTTCAGTTGGTCTACCTTCTCGTCAAGGGCAGACAGGGCTTCGTGAGTGCCGTTTTGCATTTTACCAGCAACGTAGTTATTCTTTGTGTCAAATTCCAAAGATTCAATCTTTTCTTCCATTTCGCTTTTTTTCATTATCTTCTCCTATCATAAGTCGGTATTGTTGAAATTGGTTGTCATTTTAGATTATTACTTTCAAAGAGGCCAATTTGCCCTAATCTTTGCTCTTTAACAGGCACTCCCGTTTCAACAGCTTTGATTCTCTGCCTGGCGATCTCGCAGTATTCCTCGCTTATGTCAATGCCTATGTAGTCCCTGCCGAGCATCTTAGCAGCTACACAGGTTGTGCCAGAGCCACAGAAGGGGTCGAGGATTAGATCTGTTGGTTTGCTGTAATTTTCTAAGCACCAGACCATTAGTTTTAATGATTTTTGTGTTGGATGTATTCGAGTTTTATGCTCATCCGCCACCCTCGCCACAAAAAGACGGGCTACTTTGTCGAACGATGTCCACGCCATTTCACAGTCGGCGAAGTCTCTACCCGCATTCAGCTTATCCCAAACAAGAAAACATCTTGTGGCATAGAGATAGTCTGCAAAATAGTTACCACCCCATATTATTTGGTTCTGTGATGTTCGCAACATTGCCTCGAAACAGGGCTTGGATGGTATCTGACCGTCCCAATCACCCTTAACTATTGTTTTTGAAAGCCTCAAGCTTCTGCCAAATCCTTGACTTGCCCCTATCCCATACGGCGGGTCGGTCAAAACCAAATCCACACAGTTATCAGGCCAGTCCTTCATAACATCCAAGCAATCACCGCAAATTATTTGGTTAATTGGCAAGGTCATTATCTCGTCCCTTCCAATAAAAAAACCGAACCCAAAAGCTGAACGACAGAGTGTATAGTTCTGTGGGGACTTCTGGGGACGGTTAATTTCAATTTACTATACACTTTATCGTTCATATTGCTCACCATTAAAAAGCATCCTTTATGAAATTGCAAGAACTATTTTGAAGATTTCTCACTTTTCTTTTTGGCCGTGTGGAGGAGGCGTTGGAGGCCGTCGATCATTTCTTGAGTTTCGTCAAGGGTAAATGCTTTTGAGGGGTCATCGTTGCGTGTACTAATAACTATATTATTTCCCGTACCGCCTGTTACAAACCTTGCGCCATCTATTTCAAACTCTTCCAACGGCTCGCTCAGGCGGGAGAGATAGTCGAAGAGGTTGATGTTAAGCTTTTTTGTCTTAGCTTCCTTAGCGTAACAAAGCGAATTGAATTCTCGGTCTTTATATTCAAAGCCGCCCTTTCTGTCTCTAAAACCAGCACCTTTTCTGTTATTATAGAAAAAGACGCCATATTGGGATGTTCCAATCTCTCCATGTTCCCACACCGGCTCGTCCAAAGCCTTTAAATCCTTAGCGATTCTTTCAGCCTCCACTTTAGCCGCCTGTATATCTCTTTCGTTCTGCTGTTGCTGGATTTCCAATTCTTTTATTCGTTCCATTCTTTCACTCATTCTGTTTCTCCTTTTTATTTGGTTCGGGTAGGGTTATGGGTCGGTGATGGGTAACAGTAGCACTGCCAATATATAGGTTCATTTCTGTTCCAAAGTTATACTCGTACCAGCCAGAAGGTGTCCAATAACAATCGTTTTCTTTGTCGTAATCGCTTTCGTAAAACTCTTCTGAGTATTCGTCGCTAAGGAAATCTTCGCCCAATATTGACCATTTTTTAACATACTCGGCAATTGCTACAAATCGGACAGTGTTGCCACTATTGTTTTTTCTCTCAACAATAACCTCTCTTCTCTTAGTGTCCTCCGGCAACCCCTGTTCCACTGGAATCCAGCGAAGGGCGTCCAGTTGGGCTTGGAGTTTCTTAATGTATTCTTCCCGCCGCCTCTCCATTGATAACCTCAGACCTTCTTCTGATATAGCCATCATGTGTTTTGTTGCCGATTTGACCTGTGGCTCGTTCATGTCGGGGCTGCACTTATACAAAACTCGCAATTGTGCCAAGATAGTTAAAGCCTCACCATGTTCCATAAGTTGCTTAGTCAGCTCATCCCTCTCCAGCGTCATGGCTTGGAGAGCGGCTTGGAGAAGTTCAAACTTATCGCCAGAGGCGGCAATGATGCGGCTCACGCATTCAAAACAGTACCCATCAATACCATCGTGGTAAGGAATCGTATAGTCGCAAGTTTTGCATTTCGGTCTTTTACTCATATCATTTTCCCTTCTTTAGCTCTGGACATAATTCTTTCAAGTGTGCATACAATTGAGTTATAAACACGGTATCTTTAAAGCTCGAACCTACATATCGTTTGTGTTTTCTACCATACGGAATATCAATTACGTATACTTTTTGTTCACACCATTTTCCATCAAATACAAATTCATAAAAGCACTTAAATTGGGTTTTCTGGAAAACAAAACGATACCTAAATTCCATCGGGGCTTTTGTATAGTCATCTTCCCAATATATAACCCCTTTGTTCCGTTTAGCAATTTTTAATATCTCGCCGATTACAGACCTTTTCATAGTCATTATTTCATTTTCCCTTCTTTAGCTCTGGATGGGGGGTCTTTGGTGGTATTAAATTTTGAACATCAACAAGTTCCTCTTTGGCTTCCTGTAATCTCAAAGTTGCCGCTTCAACTCTATGGAGACACCTGTCAAATAAACAATTATAGGCTTCCTTCCATGTATCAAGGATTTTCTCGTAACTACTATTTTTCAATAGCCTTGCTTCACTATCACCGACTTTTATCCAAACAGAAGCTTCGGTCTCCCTTGTAACTTCAACGGTTTCAATAGTTTCCAGATAACTTGACACTTTATATTTTTTCATCTTTTCACCTTAAAATAAAACCGCCCGCAAGGGCATGGACACCACGACAATGGCGGATACCTCTTTACAGGCGATTCATAAGCGAATCTATTAGTGTTTGGGTTGTATTCGATTGTCGTTATAGTGTCCATGATTACCTTATAATCTATTTTGGTTTGGATGTCAAGAGAATTCTCGAAGGAAAGTTATTATTCATTAACATCATCGATTTCGACATCAAGAACGTAGATATTTTTGTAAAATTCACTCTCGAAATTTGCGCTATTCTCGAAATATCCCCTTGCCTCTTCTTCGGCTTCCTTTTCGTTTTTAGCATCTACGTCAATATTACAAGACAATCTTATCGTAGCGGATACATTAAATTCACTCATTATTGAGTCCTTCCCACTTTCTCATAATAACAATCCCTACACAAATAGTAAGTCTTACCCAAAGCCTCCCACTTGCCGTTTATCTTGTCCCAGCCAGCGTCACACATGGTAACAAAGGCAGCTTGGCCGCAGGAGCAGGTCATAAATCCCAATACCTTATAGCTTTATCACGCCCAATCTCGGATAATAGATGCTCATTGCCATAAAATTGGACAATAGCACCTATTGGCAATTCAGCCTTTTCGAGTATATCCTTAAAGGTCATATTATCCAAGACCTGCCGCTCGCTAATATCTACTTTGATTTCCATTATTTATCCTTCCAGTTTATATCGTTCTAAGCTCGGCATCGGGAGCGGCCACACCCCAACCTCTTGCTACAGACTGAGCCAGTATTTCCTCAATAAATAAAGTCATCTTTTTTTTGCCGACACCTTTAGTTGTCAACCTGCCAGCGTATGTGCCATCATTCATTCGGTAAGGTTTCTTTTTGAGATAAGCGAGGCCACTACATTCCCTCTTAACATTCATATCCCACCACTCGATGGTTTCCTTGTTCTCGTCATTCTTGACCAGCCAAGGCAAGCACACACCTTTATACCATCGTCTCTGTCGATCAGTGATAGCCTCTAATGGACTCAGATACTTAAAGACGCCGCCCTTCTTGCACTGGCAGAGTTCCCATATCTTGTCGATAGGAACCGCAAAAGTGGGTAAATTGTCTATAACGCCGGTTATTGGAAATTCTTTAGCCATGATTGTCCCTTAAAATGGGGGATGGTCTTCGGTGTCTCGTGAATCATCGTTGTAAGAGGCCCCAGAAGCACCCTGAGCCTTCGCCTGTTCGTTTTTATCGCCTTGGCCGAGGAATTGGAAGTTCTCTACAGTCACACAGTGTTTGCTGCGTTTTGAGCCATCCTGAGCCGTCCAGCTATCAAAGGTCAATCTACCCTCGATAAAGACCGGTTTCCCTTTGCTCAGGTATTTATTCATAGTCTCGGCGGTTTTGCCAAAAGCTCGGCAATCGACAAAGCAAACTTCCTCTTTCTTTGCGCCATCCTTACCCGTCCAAGTACGATTTACAGCGATTCCGAATTCCACCACGGCGGTTTGCGATGGCAAATAGCTTAGCTGTAAGTCTCTGGTAATATTACCCATTAGCATAATTTTGTTGTAGTTACTCACTTTACACCATCCTTTACATTAACTGTAATATCTTTCAGCCTGATAGCCAGGGCAATCCTTGACGCTGATTCGAGCTTTATCGGAGTGCTCAGTTTCTTGTAAGCCTTTTCAAATAAGCCCTGATCGAGCTTGAGATTGTTATCGACGAGATAATCCTTATTGGTTGTTTCCAACTCAAAAAAGACTTGCCCGATCAGCTTTACACCCTCGGCTTTGGTTGTCTTTTCGGGTGGCTTTGTTTCTTCTATAGCCCATTCCCTCTCGTCGGTATTGTCGATTAGCCACTGTGCTGCCTGCTCTACCATATCAGGATTGTTTGGGTATTCATTGCCTTTTGTTAGGAATGTTGACGCAACGAGCTTTTCTGAAATAGTCTTGGCTTTGCCGACTTTGGCTTTTAGTATAGCAACGATTTTTTTAAGGACCTCTTCCTCGGCGGGGTTTGGTCCCGATGGCATATCAGCCTCTTTCTCGCCAGCCGCATTGGCGTCATCGTCCTGTGTTGGAATGTTCCATATCATACAGAGTAAATATCTTCTGCCGTAAGAAACAGATGACGCTTTGCCGTGTATCTTGGTCATATTGACATTGCCTTTCATCCCCACGCCGTCCAACGGAACGTCAAAGTGATATGTTTCTTTGTGCCCCGCCTTATGCAAAACATCGGCACAAACCCGTATATTGTCAGGAACTTCCGTTTTGCCCTCGTAAAAGATAACAGAAAAACCCTCTTTAGTGTATACTGGCTTTGAAGCTTCAATAACACCCTCAAGTTTAGCGTAGTTGCTATTCGTCTGTTTATTTCTCGCTGTTTTTATAACAGCCTCCACATTCGCCTGAGTAACCGCAAAATCAGACGCAAAGTCTTTTCTTGCCTCATTAGCTTCGTACCGCTCTTGTAGCCCTAACAGTTTTTCTAATTTCTCCAAATCAGCATTGCCTTCAATAGCCAACTGTATCATGCGATTTGGCGATACTGGTTCTGCTTTTTCTATCTCGTTTGTCATTTTACACCTCTCTAAAAATTCGGTTTCTTGTTTAGTTTAGCCTCAATTGATTTGAGTTCGTCAATGAATTTATTAATCGCTGGGGCAAGTTGCTTTTCGATATAAACATTATCTCGGTAAACCCGAATACGCCAGAACTTGAATTTAGGCTTCTTCATCACAGGGCAAAAAGATACAAAGTCCCAAAACTTACGGCCTGTAATCCATAAGCTGCCTTGTACCTGCGCCTTGTATTCGGGGCGAGGTTTGTTTTCGTTAATATATTTCATCTGAGTTGAAGGTATGGGGCATTTAATCTCAAGCCCGCCATCAAGCCCGATCAGCCCGTCCGGCGAGCAGCCAAGATGATTACTAACCTCGATAAACCCAACTTGCTCAACTTTGCCGTATAATTTCTCATAGTATGCTCTGGCCTGTGGTTCTAAATCAATACCATCCTTCATGTATTCATTACTAAAAGTGACGCATGTTTCCTGAGATTCTATTTCACCGAGAAGTCTATATTTGTACAGATGATAACCCTTGGCTTTGTTTAGGCCAGTACCCGCCTTGTTGATAGTGACAATATCCTTGAAGTGCGAAGTAGAAGCCTTACCTCGCTTGGCATCAAACCACTCACTGCTTCCTTGTTCGCAGTTATGAGTTATCATTTAGTAGTTCCTTGTCGTGTATTGTGCCGATGATTTTAGCTTCAACTTCGTTTAGATTATAGACGTCTTGACCATGAACCCAGACAAATTGAGCTAAGCCGTCCCAATATTCACAAACGGCATTAATATCGCCCAGATTAGTACACAGACTGGCAATGTCGCCGCTACATATCTCTATGTTCTCATTGTCAAGCTTGCCGGTAAATTGCATTACATCAAAAGATTCAGGGTGTCTTAAAACCCAATCTAAAGAAGAATGTTGGCGGGGGTCTTTTTGTGACCTGTAAATATAAAGACCAATTTTTTTATGGCCGCAACCCACATAATCTTCTTCCCATTTTACGGGTGACATCATTTCCTTTTCCACTTTATCCCATACTCTGAATTTCTTACCTCTACTCATTGAACAACTCCTCATCTTCCTTAATATCGTCATCGTGATTAATTTGTTGGTTTAGTAGGTAATCCTCATAGCTTATCACATCAGAAGAGCCACAATCCGTGCATACTTCAGCGTCATCGTCTAAGGTCATTATACAATTGGTGCAGATTTTCATTTTAAGCCTCTTTTTGTAAATACATAGCCCCCAACAAAAGATTCCAACAAGCTGTCGCCACTCCTTCTCTTTGTCTTGTAAAGCGACACAAAGCCCAAAACTTGAATAGCGCTCTTCGTGTTCTCAGCACTCGATTAACACAAGCTTTGCCCCTTGGAGGTAATTTGTATAATCGCCTACCATTACAAATATCCATATATAGATTGCACTCGTGGCATATTCTTTGTCTATATTCCTCATTTTTCATTCTATGCACCACATAAGTATCTTTAAGCCGAGCGCAACAGACCCAAGACAAGCCAGAGCAAATATCAATACTAAATCCCAATCAATAGGTTTCATTTCTTCTCTCCTATGATTTCAATTTCGTCTTGACTGCCTATTTCCCATCCGCACCACTGGTTTTCCTTCAGCCAGTTTATCTGAAACTCAATCGGCGATTCATCGCACATTATTCGCACCCAATCCCCGCCCTCACTCTTAATACCATCTACTGAATAAGAGCCGTAGATTTCAACCTTGTGCTTGTCAAGGATGCCGGTCTGCATGGCTAACGTGGTAGGGTCGATAGGATGGTAAACAATGCCATTTGTCAATTGCGACACTATTCGCCATGCCGGTTTGTGAGCATCAAAAGCTGAAACATCTACCAGCCATCCAAAAAACTCCTCGCCTGTTTTGTCTTTAGCTCTGAACATTTTATTTATCCTCAATAAACATATCGATTTTGTCGGCATATTGTTGGCAGATGGCTTTATCCCAAGCCGCCTTAGTTTCAGGGCCGTAAATGCCATCAGGCTCCACGCCTATCATTGTCTGGATTTCGTCAAGGGATGGTAGGTGCTGTGGTTCAATAATAACAACCTCTGCGTCCAAACCGTTAAGCCAGTGGCACAAGCAGCAACCCAGAACCGCACAAATCAAGAGCCAGATTATATATCCAGTTTTCATAGTTTAGCTCTATCATTCATCCGTTTGAGTTCTTTGGCTATTTTGCCAATATCAGTAGCGATAGACCATAGTAGCCCAACCGCAAAGCCCAACATGATATATTCTGCCATACCCATTTCTCATTCCTTTCAATATTGCTCTGGTGGGTGTCCGTGCCCTAAAAGCTTGCGAGAGGAGAGCGGAGGAAGGGAGCAAGCTACCCAGAGCCTTATTATTATGTCAATAAAGAGCGTGATAGGCAGGATTTTTACCTGCTCTGGTGAATTTCACATGACATCTAACCTTTGCAATAATTCAGGTATCACCTTGCCATATCAACCAAGCTCATCACTTGATAATGCCCAAAGGCTATAGCGTTTCACACACGCCGCTACCACGCTCTTTTCACTTTTCAAATAAAAGCCAGCGATGACCCTGTAGTAGCATTGACGAGACTTGTGAGCCACCGCTGACCAGATTATAAGGGACAGGCAGGATTCGATACCTGCACGACAGCCCAATTTGCTGCCTTGTACGATGCGATCGCTATAACACAAGTTCGCATTCGTGCGTTAAGTATGGCCAGCGTCTATCTTCCGCCACTGTCCCTTCATTTCTAAAGCTTGGCACTCTATGTTTATCCAAACCCCAAACCCGTAGGTACATAGACCACTCGCCTGCCGCCAAGCTTATCATATTCTGAAATTGTCAATACTACGATTACTTGTATACAGTACTTGCAACCATTTGTAAAGACTTTTTCCTGAAATTTAGCAAGTTTTTTATAACCCCTTTAATATCAACGAATTAAAATTAAACTTTTTTCTCAAGTCCGTTTGGCAACTTGCCGATTAGATGTTATAATTTAAGAAAAGGAGATTATTATGAGAAACTTAGCGTTTTACAAAGGGGCAAAGCAAATAATGACAGATTGTTTAAGAACTGCCAAATCTAACGAGCGCCGCAGGGAATGTAAGCGGGCTATTGTTCACGCTGATAGACAGATCAACCGGATTGAAAAGTCTGTCGGCATTGGTGAAAGGGTAGAGATATGAGAAGAATGATTGAAGTATTGTTTATTGCTGGACTGTTGTGGATAGTGGGATGTTCGGGCGGGGTAAGCATATCCGCTGGCTTAGGGGGTTCAATACATAATCCGAACCACAAAGACCTGCCAGCGGTCATCAGGGCAACGCCGATAATATCAACCACCTCGAGCAGGTCGTATGCGCTGCCGAAAGTAGGGGGAAAGCATGGAAAATCTACACATATCAGCAAATGAGTTTGGACTGTCTGTTAGCTGGATGGTGACTACAGGGGGGCTGGTGCTGTTTATAGTCTATCGGGAACTATCCAGGATGTTCAAGAAGTAAGCCGTTAGGGGTGGTTAATAGCCACCCCCTTTTTATTTGTAAAAGCTGGGGCAGCCAATCAAGGCCACCCCAACCGGGAGGAGGGGAGAGAGAAAACTTTATATTCTTATGAATGTTTTTTTATCCCTTGCCGTTTAATTTGATCTCGAAGCTCTTCCACTTCAACCATCGTATTCTTGAAGTTATCCCTAAGACCTTCGATAACGCCTTCGAGATATTCATTACGAGTCTTGAGCTTTTCGCATTCTTCGCAAGTCATTTGTTTACCAAACTCAATAGAGCCACAGTCCAAGTTAATGCAGAACACATAATACCGAACACTCCAACCG
>SDBV01003712.1_pt1 | contig 22289 bp, 31 predicted proteins | sample 2277081 | NCBI WGS metagenome assembly SDBV01 (sample SAMN10402039, study PRJNA504765) | marine sediment metagenome | isolation source: marine sediment core GS10_PC15, 223 cmbsf | place: Arctic Ocean: Southern Knipovich Ridge | collected 2010 | reverse complement strand
GTCCGGCACTGCGTGAGTTATGCTGATGGTCAGCGATGGAATCGGCATGCTGCTACCAAACTCCCTGACTCTTACTCGTGGGCTTCCTTTAACGCTTTTGCACCCCACCCTTCGAACCGGTGGGGGCCCCCCCCCCCCTCCCAGCGCCGCTGTCCGGCAGGCTGTATAGCTGACCCAAACATAGCTCAAAAAGAACAAGAGTGGCAAAAAGCGAGAGAAAATGCGCTCCAGCGGGCAATCCAAGATTTTAGCCGCCAAAGCGGTAGGGGTTTCCTGAGACGAACTGCGCCCGAAGAACAAATGAAACTGGCTACCCGCCTGGCAGATCAAGCAAATAACATGTTGCGGTATAATCGCATTCCTATGGCTAGGATGGCCGGGTTCCTACGCGACACAAAAATAGGAATAGGAGTTAGACCTATCAATGCGGTCGAAATCATGCGGGGACAGGCGGCTGCGCCCACTGTCCAGCAGGCGGTAGAAACACAACCAGTAGCTCAGCAGCCAGCACCGGCACCGAAACCAAAACCCAAACGGAAACCAAAACCCAAACCTCAGCCGTTCGTGCGGCGCGCTCGTAGTAGAAGGGGAAGTTTCATCCGAGGGGGAACCGTCTTCGGAGTAAACTCTTTTTACGGTCAACAATACCTGAGCTAAAGCGAAAAAGTATCCAACTGTGGTTATAAACTCGGAATCATAGCACAGGCCCCAAATCAAATAGCGCCCAGAAGGTCTTGTGGTTACCTAGCACTTTAATGCTTCTTTGGTTTACGTATCTTCTTATTTTTCCTCGCTTTGTTCACCAAAGGTGACTGCGTTGGTTCTCTGTCAACACACCACTCATTGAAAGTATCAATAACCTCGGAATCCGATAGCAATTTCAGCCTATCAGCCGATGCCACTTCTTTCTCAACAAGCGTTAGGCGTAATTCTTTGGCTATCGCTTCCTTTAAGAGGCGTGCTATTTCTGATTTTTCCATTTTATTTCTCCGTTTTGGACAAAACTGGTTAACCTAGAGAATGAGTTAGGTCAATGCTTCTTGGGCTTTCTTCCTGACTTCTTTCGTCTTCGCGACTTCACGTGTCGCTTTTTCCTCTTATCTTCTTCATCAGCTAAAGTTCGTAAATAATCGGAGGTGCTCACATATCTGGTTGCGAAGCCATCGCACTCTGAACGGGCACACGGAGTTAAAACACAAGTAAGCGGTTCCATACAAATCGTATCTGGACCGGGAAACTCGTCCAAAGTTTGACCAAAACACTCTAAAAACTTCTCTTTTATGGACTCTTCCACACTTCGAAGATATTGAATCTCTTTTACCGGCTCATCATCCGAAGTGCGAATTACAGTAATGGTGAACCGCTCTGGCTCAACCGTATCGTCTTCGTGTTTTGGTAGTTCGTCAATCGATGAAAAATAAAAAGCAGGGGCAACAATATATTTAGGTAATTTCGAACGGAACCTCTTTTTCAGTTGTTTCAACTCAGTATTGTGTTGCCTTTCAGCAATCCGGTTAATTTCATCGATGAACTCCTCAGCAGAACCGCACCTCTCAATAATTCCAGATAGCTCCAAATCTGAACAAGAAAGTTCTCCACAGTCGGGACACTTGTTGTAAGAGTTGATTACCTCATCGTCGGAGACATAGAATACAGTATCGGCTGATACTAATTCTTTCTCAAGAAGGCGAGCGCGCAATTGCTGCGCCAATTCTAGTTTTTCCATTTTTCGTTAACCCCCACAAGAGATGATCATTGAAGTTAAACAAAGGACAACGGCACGTTCAAGGAGTTTTTCCATTTTCGTTGAACTAACAAGAGAGGATCGTTAAAGTTAAACAAAGAGCAACGGCACGTTCAAGGAGTCAATCACCCCTTCCTGAAAAGGGGCTTGGACCGTGAGGATCAAGGGCAATTGGTTGATTAGGGGGCTGAACTAGGAATAGTTATGCAGAAGTTAGATCAGAGAAATACATACACACCCAGAGATGCTTCACTAGTCTCTGGCTCTTGTGATCTGCAATTAAACAGAGAGGAAACTCTCAGTGTTGTAGATTCAAAAACCTCTTCTAACAACCCCGAAGTGAATCTACTCCAGCATGCAGGAGGGCTTACCGCCATTGTGTATGTAATGGAAGGATGCCCGCTTATGCCTTGTAAATAAGGTATGAGCGGGCGCCTTACATCCCCCACCTAAAGGGAGGGGTTTTACGGCGCGAGGAGATAAATTGACAAACAATACAGCTTTACAAACAGTCAAACTATATCCATCAGTGCTTCTTTGGCCTTCTACGTTTTTTCCGTTTTTCTTCTTTCTCGTCTAATATGCATAGGTATTCGACGGTACTTACATAGTCAGTCCGGAACCCGTGGCAATCTTTGCACCCACAAGTATCTAGAGATGCAATATTCGGACCGATGTGGATGACGTTGGATCCTTCGAATTCTTGGAAAATTTGCGAACAGGTTTCCCCAAACTTGTCTCCAATACATTCCTCTGAGTTCCGCAAATATTCAACCGTCTTAACTACCTTCTCATCGGAGGTGCGAACCACCACAACGGTGAAGCGCTCAGGTTCGACTTGGCTCGCCCGGTCGGCTGAAAGGCCCTCCAATTTAGCTAGGAGTTCATTGGTGTAATATCTATATGTTGTAATGATATACTCCGGCAATTGCTTTCCAAACTTCTTGCGGAGAATAGTCACCGGGTGGTCTTTGCGCTTCTCAATACCCAGTCTAATCTCTTTTTTGAAGTCTTCAGCCGACTTACATCTATCCACAATCCGCCTCATCTCCAAGTCCGAAAATAAAGGCTCTCCTATCTCGAGACCGTGGTTATAAAATCCGATTACGTCATCGGGCGGCAAGTTGTCCAGAGCTTCGGCTGGAACATGGTGGAGGAGAAAGGACTGCAATTGTTCAGCTAGTTCTAACGGTTCCATATTCTTTTCCCGTTGAAGTGGCGTTGGTTACGGAACAGTCCAACATAGCTAAACACTAGCCACAAGAAAAAAATCAAAATTCTGGCCCCACCACGGAATTGCGGTTTAGGACGAATGGTTCAACCTCGCCTTCCATAAAGAACACCAACAATGTTAAGGTATGTCGAGAGCGCCCAACTAATTACTGATGTGAGAGTATCACTCGTCGTCATTCTTGGATACCTAGCAGGTATTGGCCTAATCCACATGACGTACCCGAATCTAACTACTTAAAATTAGCGGCCGTTGTGTGCGCGATGCTAGTAGTGCTATTGCTGTCTCTAGACACTCTTCGTGAGAACGCGAGAGTTCTCAGGAGTAATCAAGACGACGCTAACGGGCAATAAAAGGAGTCGCCTGGATAACTTGGCTCCGCTCAATCTTCCAAGCAGTACCTTGAATGCGATATTCTGCGTCTGCAATCTCAAAAATTTTCTCCCATGAATCGCGTCGTCGCTGATCAAATTCTACTGGTAAGACATTGTCGTACGCGTCCAGTCTTGCTCTTTCTACGTCGGCTTCCCACTGCTCATTCTCAGTCTCAGAGCCGCAATACACATTGTTCAACACATCATGCCAAGAGTTAAAGTCGCTAAGGAGGACTTTAGCCTTTGGTATTAGGAGTTCGAGCCGATAGCCGCGCACGCCAGGGTTCAGGTGGCCACTACTGCGCAAATCAGGCTTAGGTTGTTTGAGGGTCCACTGGTGCCAGACCCAAACCGGGTAATCTGAACCCGTTGGACTCGGCCCCAATCTATTCCGCATCTGCTCAATCATCCAAAGGTAGGGACGCCGAAAATGCTTCCATACTCGGCGTCCATCACCTCCGAGCCAACCTTTTTTTTCCAATTGCTCATAAGCAGCAACTGGAATAATAGACCAAACCTTTATTAACTTCTCTTGGACCATTCGGATCCCCGATAAGGAGACAGCTTACCCAAGATAATACAAAAATTCTCCGAGCCAACTAAAGAAAAACGGATCGATTTTCATCGACCCGTTCTTCTCTTTACCGATCTAACGTGCGAGCTTAGCTGCGCTTACGGCGGGTGGTCTTGCGACGTTTGCGAGTTCCGACCTTGCGCTTGCGAGTGGTCTTGCGCTTGCGCGTTCCGACCTTGCGCTTGCGAGTGGTCTTGCGCTTGCGAGTTCCGACCTTGCGCTTCCGCGTGGTCTTGCGACGCTTGCGAGTTCCAACCTTGCGCTTCCGCGTGGTCTTGCGACGCTTGCGAGTTCCAACCTTACGCTTGCGGGTAGTCTTACGCTTGCGAGTTCCAACCTTACGCTTGCGGGTAGTCTTCCGACGCTTACGCGTTCCGACCTTGCGTTTCCGCGTGGTCTTCCGACGCTTGCGAGTTCCAACCTTACGCTTGCGGGTAGTCTTCCGACGCTTACGCGTTCCGACCTTGCGTTTCCGCGTGGTCTTCCGACGTTTGCGAGTTCCGACCTTACGCTTACGAGTAGTCTTACGCTTACGCGTTCCGACTTTGCGCTTACGCGTCCCAACCTTGCGCTTGCGAGTGGTCTTACGCTTACGCGTCCCAACCTTGCGCTTGCGAGTGGTCTTACGCTTACGCGTCCCAACCTTGCGCTTGCGAGTGGTCTTACGCTTACGCGTCCCAACCTTGCGCTTGCGAGTAGTCTTACGCTTACGCGTTCCGACTTTGCGCTTACGCGTTCCGACCTTGCGCTTACGCGTTCCGACCTTGCGCTTACGGGTGGCCTTACGCTTACGCGTTCCGACCTTGCGCTTACGGGTTCCAACCTTACGCTTACGGGTGGCCTTACGCTTACGCGTTCCGACCTTGCGTTTCTTCGCACTCTTGCGCTTCTTGCTCACCTTGCGCTTGCGAGGAGCGGCTTTGCGCTTTTTAGCAACCTTGCGCTTCTTGCTCACCTTGCGCTTGCGGCTGACTTTGCGAGCCGCAACCTTCTTCCGGCTCTTGTACTTCCTCTTCTTAGCTGCTTTACGTTTTGCCACGCTTGTTCTCCTTTTTGATCCTGCGCGTTTGCGCTTCTGTTGCTTCTTCGGTAGCGTTCTAATAACACCACCGCCCGGTTTGATCCGATCCCATAGATTACTCTTGCGCATGAGTTCCTTCACACGCTTAGCTTTCCGGGAGAGCTTCGGATCGTCATTTTTATTCCACACTTGGAGGTTGGTAAGCGCGTTAATAATTTCGCGCTTGCCTTTCTTTTTTGCCAGCTTCAGGCAATGCTCCGCAAGTTTCTTGATGCTCCACTTTTTGAAACCGCCTTTTGGCAATTCCAGGACGCCGGGATCGGCCACACGAAGACGAACTATCTTCTTGGTCATTTCTGGGAAAATGTCCCGAGCGGCCTTCATGCCTTTTCTATCCGTAAGCCGAAATTTTTTGCTGCGGTCGTTGTACTGAATAATTCCCCGATCCAAAAGGGCTTCCACAGTACTGCTGCTGTAGCTCCGACTCACCTGTTTATCGGTTAGTGAATTGCCTTTATACAACCGGCTGATCAATGCTTTTTGTTTTTTGCCGTAGCTCTTCTTTTTCTTTGCCATGGCTGTTTACCCCGGTTTTGCCCCTTAAATCGAAGGGTGCGTCTAACATCATATCGCTAATATACGCGACAAAAGACGTCACGTAAATGGGTGCAAAAACGTTACAATTAACAAGAAAAAGCTTGCGAGCCCCGCCATTACCCCTTAGAATCGCTGGTATTGTTGGTCAATTAGAGGAGAAAAAATCGTATGCTACGTGACGGAAAGATCGTTATTAACCTTGCTGCTGTAACAGTACCAATTAAGTTTCTATTTCTTACTATATCGAGAGCCACTGCGTGGACGGTAGCGCTCACTATGGTTGGTGCGCTCATTATGCGCGTTTTAGGGGGCTTTGGGTATGCCCGGAGGCCCCTTCGCTTCGGGGCTAGCGGAGAAGAGTACACTTACGGTTCCCTTACAGTGCGCGAGAAGCCCCGCTGGGCCGCACGCTTGCTGGGATTTACAAAGTCGCGAACGGTTGCTTACATAACCGACTACTATGGCTACTGGTTCCGCAATAGCGGGGCAATCGCGCCAAACAGTAAACAACTTCAACGGATGTACGACATGATTATCATTCGTAGAGAATTGAAAAAGGGGTTCGTTCTAGATAGTAAAGGCAGGGAAGGCACGGCCGAATACATACACGCCGGATCGCCGAAGGGGGCCCCGTGCAAGCCTTTCAAACACAGTAGAAACAAGGAACACTTTGGTGGGGATAGCGGTGTCATTAAGTCGAACAATGGCAGCTATGTGACCAAGGAGTGGTTGATGGGTCGTTTGAAAGAAGAGGCTGAAAAAAAGGACTCCCTAATTAAGTTAGATGATGGCAGCTATGCCCAGGTGAAGTGGTTGATAGCTAGTCTGGTCCAACAAAAACAAGCTAATCGTTGTTTGAAAGAAGAGATTGACTCTCTAAATAAGCCGCCGCTTGGTGCTGTACCGCCGGCCTGTCGAGGGTGGTTGCCAGCGACTGGCGGGCCGCCCCACCAGTCGTTCGCACCCCCACCCCGCAACGACTAAGTAATTTCGATCCTAAACGGTCACCTTTCCGGTGGCCGTTTTTTATTTACCCAAACAGAAGACCCATCGAACCCAACGCTGGTATTCCCCACTCAGTACTAGGTGGCAACGGGAGCGGTCCTGGAAACACAGCTTCGCATTCGCTGTCATAACGAGCAATTTCAGTGGCCATCTCAAACACATAGTTTGAATCCTTTAACTTCTCGCGATCAAACTTCCAAACCCATTCACTTATCGTTTCCGCAATTTCCGGATGTTCCACAACAAACTTTTCATCGTAAGTGACTTCAATTAACCCGGAAGGTATGTCCGCCACTGGAATGCGAATGAAACGCGAAGCTCCAAAAGTGTTGGAGACCATATTCTCAGGACACCAAGTTAATCGAGCGTAACCATGAGAAGGAGCCAAGACTCCACTTTCCCTGATTTCTTGCATCGCGGCCGGGTATGTAATGTGATAGATATAAGGAAGTGGCCGCTGACTCCATTCTTCCTCCCACCACTCACCAAAAGTACTCGCGTCGTGGGGATCCGAAGAGGTATCTAACATCCGATCATCGCTAACGATGCTCGTGTGCTGCCAAACCATTCCCCGTAAATGACGCAGCATCGCGCGCACCCACGGACTGCTTTGATCCAACGGCTTAAAATCGCTTAGAATCCGCTCAGGTTCATCATAAAAGAGTGAGCCGTAACCAAGACAACCACTACTATGAGGTCCACGCATCGAATAGTAGAGACCAATTTCTGGAACAATAAATCCACTTAAGCAGAACTCGACTGAGAAGTAAGGGCCTTCATCAGGACGCCACGAAGGGGAAGGATATTTCAACTCAGAAAAATAACCAACCCCGACAATGGGACCAACAGCGTCCGCTCCAGTCGCCATTTTCACCTCAGCGTTTAGGTTGTGCAAAGCGTTTTCGTAAACCTGCCAGCGGTCTTTTGCCCCTTCCCAATCTCCCATATCCCGCTGCACCATCAACCCGTGCAAAGGCAACGCTTCGGGGAAACCCCCATCGTAGTCCGCGGGATAGTCTTCGGGCCTCGTCAGGTTTTTTATGTCAGCCGGTAACCGAAACTCCGGACCCAGTTCACCGAATTCTTCGTAGAGCATGAAAATAAATAAAGCTAGCGGACAGCTAGCTTCTATATTAACGCCTTAGTTATAAGAAAGAGAGAGGGGGTAGCTTCTAGGCCTGAACCCACTCCAAAAGCTGCTCAGCCTTCCGCCGCTTTCTCGGAAAGCCCATCGGGCTCGGATGGCTGTAAAAATATTCAATCAACTTCTGAATTCCATGTTTATTGCACACTCTTACAGAAGAAGACTTATGAAGTTTACCATTTTTTCTCTTTTGAATTCGTTGTTGGTAGTTGAAAGTTGTGCTCATGGACTCACATAACGCTTCAAATTCCGCCCAATCCTGATTATAAGCACTTCCGATGCTAAGCTGTTTGACTCGTTCACCGAAATAATAACAACCATCTCCATCCATGTAACCACGCCACCACAGAGAGCGGAAATCTAATGGAACAAGGTTTAATATCTTTGAAGGAGCTACCGATGTCTTTTTGTCGAAATCCTGCTCCACAAGCCATTCATAAAGCGGAGTATTCCGCGTTTCCAAACGAACTACAGGCTTTCTGTTTTCGCGCTGTCGCCGGGTTATTGTCCATTTGCCCAAAGCCGAAAAGACAGACTCGATTTGCTTGTAATCCGCCGCTGAAAACTCAGCGAATATATTACCTCCGGCATCGAGATTATTACTCTTGTTGAGAAAATAACCGTCTGCCCAGAAAAAACCTAAAAAATAGGCGGCTTCCGGTGTTTTTACATTACGGATAACCTCATCATTGATACTTGGACGCCACAAGCTGCGTTCGCTACGGCGCGTTTCCCACGCAATTTTTGCTCCGGCACATCGATGTATTAAATTGTTTTGTCGACTAATTTTCAGGCCTAGCTGTAATGCCTTATATTTGATAGAAAAATCCGTACGGCGAAGCTCCTTCGAACATTCCCTAATTCCCAATTTATCGTAGTTTTCTTTGAGGTAAGATATCTCTTCTGGAAACCAAATCGCCATCAAATCCATACCATACTAGCTTTGTACTCTCCCACTACCGTAGATTTATACGAGTGCTAATTCCACACAAAAATAAATAATACAGTCCTTAAGTCTTGACTTGATGATGATCTATACTGCTACCAGGGCGGCTCGCTACAAACTTCTTAATCTCTTCAAAACTAAATGGGCGATACGCCCCAACTAGCCGGAAGGCGTTGTCAACACCCGCATCCATTGATCGCCGGTTTGGCATCATCTTATCTAACCACCCTTCAGCATTAGCGTGGCTATGACCATAAATATTCACACTTTTTCGATGCGAGCCATTCCAAACGCTCATGGAATAGTGCGTCAGCACAAAATAAACCCCTTCGTGCCAAAACTCGATTATATGGTGGATGTTCTTCTCATTCACAAACTTTTCGTTCTGTTTGCGGCTTCCAAGATCTGGTTTGTCGAAAACCGCAGCGATCTGTGGAGAATCATGATTTCCAAAAACCTTATGGACATTCCGACAGTTAATCTGTGAACGGAAGTACATAGCAGTTTTGTAGTTGGAAGGAAAAGACCAGTCACCTAATGTCCAAAGGATGTCATCCTCGCCCACTACAGCATTGATATTTTCAATCAACCCTCGATTCATTCGGTCTACAGACTCTCGCGACACCCGAAAATCAACACCCTCTTCCAGTTTCCGAATCTCTTCCGAAGTCAGATACTCAGTACGTTTGGTGTAACGTAAAATATTACCATGTGAAAAATGTGGGTCACTCATTACAAACAATTTGGCTTCTGTCATTTTTTCCTTTCAAAAAAAGTCAAGGGGACACCGGTCGCCCGACGCCCCCTCTAAATTGTGTGGATAGCACAGCGCTATCCTGCGAGAGTTATAGCAAGGAGTTGAAAGAAGTCAAGGCTCAACTTCAACCGATGTGGCCTCTATCTTGGTTAGGTTAGTGTCTTCAATCTCCTCGGGTTGATCGAAACCGGCTATACACTTCTGACTCAACTTATTTTCTAAGATGGAGATAGCATAGTCGCGCGCCTCATCCCCATCGACTCCAGGGACACTCATTTCTATTTCGTAGGTCACCTCCACGGTGACGCAATGGGTCCGAGGAGGACCTTTTTTCAAAGCATCCTTTAGCTTGTCGAGATTCACCGTCGAAGACTCGCCAAAAACGGAAACCAAGAGGGAACTAATGCTTTCACCAATGACTCGTTGATCCTCATGAAAAATACCTAGGGACTCCATCTCTTCATGGAAGTATTGCAGAGCTACCTCCGGCGCAAGCGCTGCGGGCTTCTTCCTGACTTCCCTCTTCGTTGCTTTCTTCTTCGTTTTCTTCTTCATAACAAAATCTCCTTCCCTGAAACTATCCTTTCTAAAACTCAAAAAAGCCCGAACAAGATTCGAACTTGCTCCCCTCGTGTTTTGCACGAGTGTACACCTATGCACTTCCGGACTCCGCCGCGCTCCAGGTGATGCCGGAGGCGACCCCTTGTGAGTTTCCTGAGCGTCCTCAGTTCCCTCAGTCAGGATTGGCACTGTAGCATGCAGGGAAGAAGGGTCAAGTTTTTCTTTTCATCTATTGGATGCAGCGGATAGACTATTTAGAACAACCGTCTATATCTATCTGTCCCATGGAAGTCCTATACAAGTTTTGCGTTCATTGTGGCCAAATCCACGAAGGGGCTGCGGATTGGTGCAGCAGCGAATGTGAGAGTGCTTGGAATCGGATCCGAGTTTGGTGGGATAAACGCGGTGATAGAATACGGAGTAGGCAAGGTAATCCAAATGAAAAAATCTTCGATAATATAGACACAAAAGAAAAAGCTTATTGGTTAGGTATACTTCATTCAGATGGATTCGGTGTGAAAGACAGAAGCGTTGCACTATCTCAACACGCCAAAGACATACAACTTATTGAAAAGTGGATTCGCTTTATTGGAATTAAACCTTCCTTAATGAGCTATCCCCGAACGCAACAACCAAAGCAATGTGTAGTTAGATTTTCCAACTTTCATCTTGCAACTCGGCTCAAACAACTTGGAGTTGTACTACACAAAGCTCGTTACCTCCGGCTACCCAAAACCGAAAGTTCCGAACTACTCCTAAGTTGGCTTATGGGCTACTATGATGGCGATGGGACACAAAACTCAACCACCATAGCCGCTGAGTCAAAGCGTTTTCTCTTGGACATTTGCGAGAAATTTGATCTTCCATTCCAGCCAACCTTCCGTTCAAATCATTGGGGAACCTGTTATGAGATGTCCCTTGGAGTTGTCCTATTTGATAAAATGACCGAAAATTACAAAAAAAGTCTTCCTAGAAAACGATATGGCCGTAGACATAAGCGGGCCTTCAAACCTAATGAAAAACGCCTGTTAACTTGGGAGGAGAGATGCCTAGTAGAGCGAGAGAAACACAAACCTCGATATCGGTTCAAGCCCAATCCAACAACTCTCGCGGACCAAGTTCAAAAATTGCCAATGACTCAAGTGGGTAAGATATATGGAGTATCCGACACCGCTATCAAGAAACGCTGCCGCACCCTTGGTATTGCATTGCCCAAAAACCGTTTAGGTTACTGGGCGAAAAAACGCGCTGTGGAGAAAAATGGGGCCGCTACGACCCCTAGTTCAATTTTAGAAGAGATGGATTCGCCCGGACTTGAACCGGGAAAAACAGAGTAAGAGTCTGCCGTGATACCAATTTCACCACGAATCCTAAACTTGGAACGGAGAACTTAGGTTCACAAAGCGAATGTCGCTGTGCGCTCTTCCAATTAAGCTACAGGTCTATCTCGCGACAGTCCTGATGGGATTTGAACCCATACCTCCGCGAACATCCACTCGCAACCCGCCGAAGCGGCGTTCCAAGATCCATCCACCAGGCCTCGAACCTGGAACACCACGGTTAAATTTGGTCGCTTGGAAGCGATTAGCCGTGTGCTCTACCAATTGAGCTATGGATGGCAGCCGATTTCTCTAACTATTCTTCATCAAACCCTCCAAATTTCGTTACAAACCGAAAAAACCCCCTCCCTGATACTTCGGGGAGAGGGTCTTTTTTATTTCACTGAATGGAGCCTAACTCATCAGTCAAACGCAAAGCCTTCACCCCGTGGGCGCTTGGACTTTTTACGTTTGGAAACTGCGAAGCTCATTTTCAGATGTTTTCTATCAAGTCGTTTTCGTTCAGCCGCTTTCGGCGGCACTGTCCACTAATACGGGATAAATCCAAATCCGTCAACACCGAAGCCATTTTTTCTGAAAACCGCACAGAAAGGAGATTCTGGTTGACCTGTCGGAGAACATATGGCATATGAGGGACAAGAGGAAGAACCGCGCGGTGAAGGAAGGCCCACGAATGACGACGCGCTTAAATGTGCGCAACCTAGCGGACCTGTGCGGTTGTTTCCACGCACTGGTCTGGGACGCACTTGGTGAGCCAATTGAGCCCATCGAAGTGCTGCGGACGATTGCCGCTGAGAATTTGGGCTATCTCAATCCTTTCACCGAACCCCCTCCAGAGAGTAGTAATATTTGGACTCGGGAGGACCACATCCAACGAATCGCTTGGTTCGTCGTCCACGGGTGGAAGACCCCCATTGAAGTTGACTTCGCGGAGCCCGATCCATTCTATTGCGGATGGCCAGTGGTAGATGGTCTCCACAGAATGGCTGCGGCCTTAGTGCGCTTGGATAGGTACATTGATGCCTTTGTCTCCGGTTCTTTGAAGAACCACCCAAAGCTGATGGCAACTAGCAGTATTCGACTCGATGAACTCCAACTAGGCTCATACTACCGCAAAAAAGAGGATTCAACGTCTTAACCTAACGGCCGAATCGTGTAGCGGACGTGCCATCGGGACTTTTCAACTTCGTATCCGGCCAAGGTCTTTGGCGCCAGAATTCGGGTCGTGTCCAAGTAGTAGGACTTGCCACTCAATTTCAATAAAACCCAAGCGTGGTTAATATAGTTCTCTTCTGGATTGGTAGAACCCACAACGACACACACGTCATATCCTTCAGCTAGGAGGGCGGACGCCAGTAGCATATTCATATCCTCACAATCGCCCGTCCCCTTCTTGAACGTGTCCTGTGGAGTCTGCCAAACATCGCCATCACCATCGCTTTTATAAGTGACATGTGCGCGAACCCTTTCCAAAAGAGGAATAATCTTTTTTTCTGAAAAGGGGTTCCAAGCAACTAAGAGTGCTCGGCGTTCGTGGAAAGCTTGTGGCGATAGCCGCGAAGCCGTTAGATGGCTTATGGAGGAACATCCCACAAGCCCGGCCAAAAAGATTAGAATAGCAACGGTCCACTTCATTTTTCTGACGCGCCACCCTCACGCTCAATTCTAATTTCCGCTATCAATTTATCCAAGAGGCGGGGCATACGTCTCTTAGCTACAGGACACAGAACGTCTGATTTCGTAAATTGGATTGATTCTAGTTTTTCGATGCACTGATCCAAACGACACATTGTGGAATTAATCTCATTTTTGACCTGACATAAAGAGAATACCCCACCAATGGTCTTTAGAGCAATGGGTCCAAGCCGAAGCGCTTACTGCCGTTCGGATTCTTCAATCTGGCGTTCCCACTTGCCCATCTTTTTCTGCATCATCGCTTCAACATCTTCAAGGTCGAAATCAAATCGCGACAGTATCGAGAGCGACATGATCATCACATCACACGCTTCTTCTAGGACATGATCCTTCGCATTTGGCACATTGAGTTTCTTCAAGCCTTGACTGTGCAGCACCGCTGCGGCTAGTTCTCCCACTTCTTCCGAGAGCTTAACCTGCAACTCCATCAGACTCTTAGGCTCCCGCTCGCCAAGATCGTGAAGAGCACGCTGCATAGAATCGATTAGCGCTTCCATATTGAGTCCTTTGTCATTGCATCCAATCAAAAACGGCCCTATACTTCACATTGATGTATATATAGTAGGATCCGTTCGTAATGGCAACAAAATTCCAAGATTGGTTGCGGCAGTATATCACCGAGAGTGGCATCAGCAACGCTGAATGCGCCAAACGATTCGGCGTTCACGAGTCGTTGATAACTTACTATCTAAAAGGCGCGCGTCAACCTACTTATGGCACTTTGCAAAAAATAAAGTTCGCTACAGGAGTAGACTTGAACCAATTGTTTTTGGACGCTCCCGTTGAGCCGGAAGCTGGATTGGCACCCTAAAGAGCCTTTCCTATGCCTAGATCCCTCAGTATAGATGAAATCAGGTTTATCCTCACCGGGCCAGATTGGGGCGCCCCGCCATGGAGGGGCGACCCAGCATGGAAGCTTGTTCGTCCTGAGTTATTAGCTAACCTTGAAGAAAAAGGATTTTTGAAGCGTGACGGTCAGATTAGAACCAAGCCGTTCAAAGTTCTCCGCGAAATTTGGAAGGAGTCGGGCCTTCTATTTGACGATGAAATAGTGTTAGCGCTGGGGTCGGGTGTTTTTGGAGCCGCCTACCTATTAACCGATGGATCAGTCCTAAAATTTTCGGACAGCCAAGCAGAGCGCGAATGCATCGTCTCTTTAGTTCGATATGGAACTCAAAGTGCTCATCTCCCGAAGATATTTGAATACGACGACGTTGCCAACCCATATTCTGAATGGTTCTACTATGTTAGAGAAGCGTTGGATGACATTCCCGACTTATCGTGGTGGAACAAACATCCAGGGGACTGGGAAAAAACCATACATTCTCTGTTAAAGTACATGGAATTCCAACACGGACTTAGGCTGCATGACACTGGCCCTCAGAACTGGGAGTTCGTCCCGGTGGCGATCCTAATGTGTTAGTCCTGCGCGATGTTAATTGTACGAGATTGCCGGTTTAGGCTTATTCATCACGTTCTACTAGTAGTCGCAAATTGAATATTCGCCACCGGCGGTTGAACTATGTACGGATTCGCCGATGCTGCGCTCACGTTAGTGAGAGGATTCGCATAGACGTTGGGAAACTGCGGCTGTCCATACCATTGCTGGTAGTAATACATTCCAGGAAATTGGGAGTAGTATTCCCCGGGCCGAAATTGAAAGCTTGCCTTCTGAGTAGGAGTGGCGGCACCGGGAGTGGCGCTGACGGTTTGCATCCAACCCCCAACGGTTGGAACCCAGCCGCTGGCAACGGGAACAGGGGCGTATCCAGCGGGACGGACTCCATGAAGTGTAAGAGAGTTATTGTATTGCAGCATGAGAACTTACTAGTAATGATTCCGCTATACAAACTTTAACTCAATTACGCGCCGGCCTCCACAGGCTGCGGCTCCCAATTTTCTACCTCAAAAAACGTAGCTTCACACGTTCCGGCTTGAAGTTCTTCACGGGCCTTTGTAGCCAACCCATCCACACGATCATTGCCGGGATTGCCGCTATGGCCCTTGACCCACAGCCATTCAACTTCATGTTGGTCCGAAGCGGCTTTCAGTCTCTTCCACAATCCAGCATTCTTAACCGGGCCACGCTGAGTTCGCCACCCATTCTTTATCCAACCGTTAATCCAGCCACCCATCCCCTTAACAAGATAATTACTATCTGAATACAACTGCACCTTACACGGCCGGGTTAGCGCTTCCATACCCGCAATCGCAGCCATAATCTCCATCTGATTGTTGGTAGTCTCAGGATGAGCCCCTCGTACCGTCTTCTCATACCTTCCAAAACGCAAAAGCGCCGCAAATCCCCCAGGACCACCGGGATTGGAAATGCATCCTCCATCGGTGTAAATGGTAACTTCCTTCATAACAATTCTCCTCTAAGCCTTCTATCCTTTGATTTTCCCAAAGAAAAACGCCAGCGCAACTAAATTTTTTCTTACGGCGCCGCATCGTATGAAGCAATCAGGTCAGCAAACTCAATAACTTCTTCCAAAACTTCCATTGGAGGTTTGTGTTTATTCTCAAACTTACGAGCAATACGATGCTCGTCCTCGGGCCCTAAACTGGTAGCTAACTTCTTCAGGCGCGACAATGCTACTTCAAACCAATCTTCGCAAAAGCGGGTTTCAACTATCGTCACAAAGACAAATTCCGCAACCTCCAACTCCCGAAAAAATAGGAGTTTGGTATACGTCTCTCCACTATCCCGCTTCGCAGAATCCTCACTAAGGAAGGTGAACCCTGCCTCATCCATCTTAATTCCAATATCTCGATCAAAGTCCATAGTCGAGAATCACCGGTGTTTCACTGCCAGGTCGATAGCCCCAATTATACCAGCTAGGATCATCAATAAAATTGTGCATCCATGGCTCTTGCTCCAAAATTTGAGATACTAACCTCCCAAAAGCCCACTTCGAATGGTTTTCAATCACCTTCTCCATAATCACTACTGTACCATCTTCCGACCGCGCATACGGACGTGTAAACCACCGACGTTGTTCAGGACTCATCAGATACCATGCATCCCATTCGGCTACATTTACATCCCCTCCACCAACCTCGAATTTGGTAACGAAGGCTCCCATATCGAAAACGATTCGATCCACTCCAGACCCAAAAGCAGGGTATCCCACTTCACTGGCAATGTAGCGGAAGCCCCCCTGATTATGCAACCAGCTATCAACCTTTTCAAAACCATCGGACCCAGGATATTCCTCAAGAATGTCCTGAACAATGGAACCCGCCACCGAAGCTATCTCATTCGCCGCTTGCTCCAAATTTCTTTGCACAATCGAAGGGATATCCGTAGATGGGTTGGGGGGAGGAATGTCCATCAATGGGGCTCGGATTCGCCAGTTTCTCCCGTACTATAACACTAACGGAAGGAAAGGCTGATAGGAGGAAACAGAGCGAGAAACGACATGGCACAGCGGAAGACCCCAAAAAAGAAAATCTCCTTCGGGCCCAATCGCCTCAAGCGGTCGGGAGCCGGAGTCCACGGAGGGAACCCCACCCAAAAACACCGGCGCAAACGCAAAGCAACGCGCCAAGAAATGAAAAATGCCGCTCGGAAGGGCGGCAGTTTTTTTATTCGATTGAGTTCTTGTCAAAGTCCTGTTACAGAGCTAAGTTGAAACATAAGCTCGACTACCGGCGATTGGATTCTGAAAGTACCGCGAAAAATGGTCAAAATTATTACCCTCTGTGGCTCCACCCAATTCGAAAAAGCATTCCAAGAATGGATTGCCCGCCTAACAGCGGAAGGCAATATCGTCCTCCTCGGGGCTCCTCGTAGAGAAGCAGAGCCAACGGAAGAACAAAAAACATTTCAGGAGATATACAAACGAAAAATTGACTTAAGTGACACTATCTTCGTTCTGAATGTAGGCGAGTACATAGACTCAAGAACTAGGTCCGAAATCGAATACGCTAGGGCGAATAAAATAGGGGTGCGCTTCTTGAGCGAAGAGTACCCCGGGTGGACCGAAAACTAAAAGACTGTGAACAGCCAACAGGCAGACTTAATCAGAGGGAACTCGCCCTCAATTCACGGCAGCCACTCCGTAAGGAACTCCGAGGAGAATGCTTCAGCGTCCGGCGGAATGGAGTGATACGCCATAAATCGATAACAACGAGTATCGCGGTCCCCAGAAGAATCCTTCACACATTGATCAGCCAGTTCGTTGACTTGCTCAATCAATGGAAGAATTTTCTGCGCCCACTGCTTCGCTAGTTCCGTCGAAAGTAACCGAGCAGCCTGTTGGAGTTCGGCACGCTTGGCCTCATACTTCTCCACCAATTCTGGATCGACCCCGAGAAGGTTTGTGGTCGAGATTTCCTCACTGTCGATTGGCTCTTCGTCCTCCTCTGGAATTGGGGTCAACGGTGGCCGAACGGGCTCCGACTTATCCGCAATGGTAGTTTCAAGCAGCTTTCGGTCTTCAGTAGAGAGATCCTCTCCGGGGAGCACCCGGAAACCTGCCACCTCCTCAATTGCCTCAATTGCCGGGAATGGTATAAGTTGGAAGTGCTCGCCGTTCGACTCTACAACCACCTTCAAGCGAATAGGCGCACCGACAACATCTCCACCAGCTTCTATGACCGCATCCAGGTCGAATGATACCAGCTTATGTCTGTCCACATCCTCCGACTCATCAGGCGCCTGCACGCGGAGCCACGCCTCCCCTTCCGACCACTCGATGTGGTCGACAATTGCATGCAAATACTCCTTATCTGTAGCGGGCCAGGTGATAGCTGGGCCATTACGGCAGTGTAGTATGAATTGCCCGTCGTCGTGGTCTTTGTTCACAGCATCACTCCCAATATTTGAGATAGTGGTTTACAACGGAGTGGAATTGCCCCTCAAAGGCATCCATTGCAGCACAGAATCCATTCTTCCAATTCTTACCATCTTTGGAACGGCCATCATACGGATTGAGTCGCATGTGCATAGGAACAACAGAGAGTGGCACTTCGGTCGTTCTAAGACCCATAACGGCTGCATTTGTACCTCCGGCCTTCCATCCTTCAAGGAAAGTATTAGGCATCGCCCCATCGATTTTCTCGTCTTCGTTCACCGCTACGGCCTCTAATAGTTATGACGTCCACAAACCTCAGCGTGCATCCTCTTCACCCGACCTCGCGTTCGCGGTGCCCGATCCCGCATTTCCTTGGACCAATCACAAAGCATTTGATACGCCTTTCCACCAAGCACATACCCACGCTTCTCCAAGTCGTTGATAATCTCCTGAATGAACAGCTTATCTCGTGTTACATCCTCCATTGTTCCCCTCCAAGGTCGAGTCCTCTATTCTGCATGAACCTCTTCTAACGGCCTCGGAGGACCACATCAAGCAAATTCCTTGACCAAAACTGCTAATCCGGCACAATGGAACAAAATAGGCAAAAGGAGGAGTAATACACATGAATGCCAAAGAGGTCAGAGCCAAAAAAATAGAAAAGCTACTTAAAGAACTGGATAGCAAGGTTTGTTCAAGGCACCAAGATCCTGAGCCAGATTGCCATATCTGCTACCCGCGAGACCTAGTATCTTGTGGCGGGATGATACTGGCGAAAATTTACGAAGAGCGCATGCTTAAAGCAAACCAACTCCTTAGCTCCCCCCAAAAAGTTGAAGCGCACTTAGTAAAGTGCAGCCGAACAAGCATTCACACAGAATATATGAAAAAACTAGGGCTCGGCAAACCAAAGAAGAACCAATAGACTACACAAAGGTTCTTCTACTTAAAAAGCACGATGCCTGACCCGCGGCCGTTCCAGACCATTAACCTTAATCTCAATGTGCGAGGACTAAAACCCTCCGCTACCGTCGCCATCAACGACATTAGCAACCACTTGCACGCAAAAGGGACGCGGATTGTAAAGCTCGGCCTCGGACAATCGCCCTTTCCTGTGCCACCAAACATGGTTGCTGCGTTGCGCCTGAACGCCGCACAGAAAGACTACCTCCCGGTCATTGGTCTTCCTGAATTGCGCAAGGCAGTTGCTGACTACCACCAACGTGTGGACAACGTTCCAGTTGAAGCCAACAACGTTCTAGTCGGACCAGGATCGAAGGAACTAATGTTCCTCTTGCAACTCGCCTACTACGGCGATCTGGTGGTGCCGGCGCCCTGTTGGGTATCGTACGCACCACAGGCCCGCATCATCGGGCGTCACGTCCGCTTCGTGCAGACAACCTTCGAACAGGGGTGGCGCTTGTTACCAGACTGCCTCGCGAAACTTTGCCGCAAAGACCCGTCACGCCCACGAATCCTAGTTCTCAACTACCCGGGCAACCCGGATGGCAACACGTACACTGGCGACGAGCTACGCGAACTGGCGGCCGTGGCGAAACGGTTCGGAGTTGTTGTACTAGCAGACGAGATATACGGGGGACTCAGTCACCAGGGCCACCATCAGTCCATTGCGCAGTACTACCCAGAAGGCACCATAATCAGCAACGGCATCTCCAAATGGGCCGGCGCTGGAGGTTGGCGACTAGGGACGTTTGCCTTTCCACCCTCACTGAACTGGCTTATGGATGCGATGGCCGCACTCGCCTCAGAGACTTTCACCAGCACCTCCGCGCCAATCCAGTACGCCGCAGTAACCGCCTACCGAGGCGGCCTCCAAATCGAAAACTATCTCATGCATGTCCGGCGCGTGCTGCGGGCGCTGGGCGGTCACACCGCCGGACGCCTGCGCGAGGCTGGGGCCAGACTCATTAACCCGCTCGGCGCCTTCTACCTCTTCCCAGACTTTGAACCGATCCGCGACCGGTTGGCACACCGAGGAATAAAAAATAGCCGCCAACTCTGCCGGCAGTGCCTGGAAGAGACAGGCGTAGCCTTCATACCCGGCGACGAATTCGGGATGCCAGCAGACACACTAACTGCCCGTATCGCCTATGTAGACTTCGACGGGGCACGTGCCCTACTCGCGGCGGAATCAATTCCTCTGGAGTCTGAACTGGACGAGGCCTTCCTTCGCGAGTATTGCCAACCCACGATGGATGGTATCGATCTACTGTGCGAATGGCTAACTCAATAGTCTCGGAACAAAGGAATCACTGGCAGGAATGCTTTCCTGATGTTTTCTTCTTCGGGGCCCCACCAATAACCTCCGACATGCTTCATAAACAACTCAGCGAAAGATTCTTCCACGCCGTACTTGAAAAGGAAGTCCACATCAGAATCGGCATACTGTTCACTTAACACCGAGTACAGCCGGTGCCAAGCCTCACGAGCAGAATCGGGAGCTACCCGATACACCCCATGACCAATCTCGTGAAACAGAGTAGTGGCAATTGCGTCGAGAGGTTCTTCTTCTGCTACCACCAAGGGATAATTTAAGCCTACCGTTAAAACGGATTGGTGTTGGTCAAGTTCCTCATACACAGCTTTGGGAAGAGGCGGCTCCCCTTCGTAGAAATTAACCAAATTGTCACCGGCAAAGTCGAGAGAGCCTATCGCTTGGCCCATCCCTCCACAGAGAAAGTCCATCATCTCTTCGTTAGTAAAGAAGACCGGAATATCAATCCAGTCACCAAAACCAACAGAGTCCAGCCGACGCAGGGATCGTTCAGTCCAATCAAGAAAATCCTGACGAGGAGGAACATCCAAAAAACGCACGATAGGCTCGCCACCAAAATCGACTTCGGACATTTCCAATCTCCGACACAGCCTCCATCCACCTAGCTTACTCAACTCCGGGGTCTTGAGCAATCGCATCTTCCGCCTTGGAAATGGCGTTGCGGACGCCTCTGTAGACGCACTGAGAAGTATGTGGAATATGGTCTATCATATCGGCGCCCCCTACATGTCCATTCCCGCAGAATACACACCGACTCTTGTTAGCCCGTATCAAGCTGTCAAAGCGACGTTCAAATGCTAGGAGCATTTCTAACAACAAAGGCGAAGGTCCGACTTCCGCCTTTGGAACCCCTGGCCGCACCATATCTGCCACTGATTGAAGCACTGCACGAACCCGTGGATCCTTCACTTGGGAGAGATCCCACGAGGAGCCGCCAGCCACACCAGCCGGTGTAGGCTCTCGGTGAATGACTGTTCTAATACAGACGTAGCGCATCGTTACAATTTCCCCCCAGTTAATGCGAAGTTCAATAGCAACAACTATAGTTGAACCACATTGTTCCGCCCCCGCGCTACGCAGATCGGCAAACGGCACCCGAATCTCTTCTGGGGGTCCGGAAAGGCAAAGGAAGCGAGTCCAGCCAAACTCCGGCGGCCAATGCTCCGACTTGACTTCCACACGCATGAGATCATCTTCTTCGTCATCTTCCCCAATGACGCAGCCCAACAAGCTCACTGTCATCTTCACCGCGTCGCACCCCGGGCCTCGCTCAAACTGTAGCTTGCCATCGACATAGACCAAAGCTCCTGACCCCAGGTTATTGGAATTCTCTGGAACGGTCTCATAGTCTACTGAAGTATCCGAGGGACGATCACCGGTTGCGCATTTTCCCATAGTCGGAGACAGCCATACAAACTCGGGGGTAAATCCGGTCTCCATCCGGAAATCCCCAGCGCTTTCATGTAGCGCACAACTGTGATGGAACTTACAGGAAGCGAGGCAGCCAATTCCGCCCGCTTTGTAGATTTTGATTTTTACGTCCATGTTACTTCACCCGGTAAACAGGCTGACCATAATCGAGGTCATAGTTGAAAATCTCTGGCTCTTGGGACTTCCTATCCGGAGCGGCCTTGCCAGTCTGATACCCACAACCACAGCCTTAACACCGAAACGCTGCGGCGGCTTCTCCCCTTTCTTCCCCACCCATGCGGCTGGGTCGTACAACCCCGTCTCGACCACTTTATATATCTCGTTGAAGGTGTCTTCGATGAAATGGTTCCCGATGCTGAGGTCTCCCCAGTCCATTACGTGCTGCGTCATTTCGTCTTGCCGTTCTCTTTCATTTGGTTTGTGTTTCATGTGGGCAAGAGTAACTATTCCAAACGAGGCGTCAAGGAAAATCTAGGACGCCCGCACCCATTGTAGGTTCCCTTCCTTTTTGCCAGGATCAAACATCGTAGTGTTAATCGACTTATTCTAATGCCTAATATCCCACTAACTCTGGACGAATGGTTCCCTTTGGCCGTGAGCATCTTGCGGGCAATTACGTACAACTATCGTCGCAGCCCATTCAAAACGCCAAGGATACTAGGCGAAATCTACTCTGAAGCCGTCTATGACCTGGTTCGTATGTATCACAACTGGAAGGAAGAAGGGCGACTCCAACCCAAATGGACGCCAGCGAGTTGCGCTAAGTTTGCTTGG
>SDBV01003711.1_pt1 | contig 22297 bp, 19 predicted proteins | sample 2277081 | NCBI WGS metagenome assembly SDBV01 (sample SAMN10402039, study PRJNA504765) | marine sediment metagenome | isolation source: marine sediment core GS10_PC15, 223 cmbsf | place: Arctic Ocean: Southern Knipovich Ridge | collected 2010 | reverse complement strand
GCCGCCTTTTTTTTGGAAGATACCAGTTTCTTTTCAAGCTGGTTCAGCTCTTTGGTCAAGTTTTTAATCTGTTCTAATTTGGGGTAGTATAAAAAATAGACAAACGAACCGACCAACACCACAAAGATACCGATACCGATTAAAAGTCGTTGGCGTTTTGTCAGTTTCCCAACATTATCCAAAACCGGGTTGAAGATCGACGCTGTTATATTAAGTTTTTTCATTGGCCTTTGGTTTAGCAGCTGTTTTTGGGACCACAGGCATTTTTGTGCAATTGATTTCGAACTGCTTGATGCTCCTCCCGTCGATCACCTTTTGTCGGATACTTCTCAAGTTGACTTCTGTAAACAGTCCGGTGGTTTCCAGACGAATCATAAAATCGGCAATCGTTTTATTATCCAGTGCATTCCCCTTGATGGTAACCAAATTATGTTCGGAAAACAGATTGGTCAACCACATCCGTTTCGGGATAACGACTTGGGTCAAGATCTCCAGCAATTTTACGGGCCGGGTCCTCTCCAATTCCAGGTTGCCGATCACTATCAATTTCTTTTTTAGAATATCCAGGTTCTTTATAATCCGTGCGATCTCCTGGTTGATTTTTCTATATTTGGCGATTTGAGTCTTTGTGTTTTCAATACTCACACCCAAATTCTTGATTTTTTTATTTAAGAAGTTATTTAGATAAAACATGGAGAGAAACGTAAAGACGATGACCAGAAAAAATATGGAGACATGACGACGGGTGTGTTCTTTTTTCCGCGCTTCACGATATGGCAGCAAGTTTATTCGGATCATTTATCATCCACCCTTCTGACTGCCAGACCAATGCATATGGCTGCCTGAGGTGCAATTTGTTTGAATTCCGAAATATCAATCCGTCGGTTTTCGATCTTGAGGTTGTTTAACGGATTGAGGGTGGCAATTTCAGATGAGGTCTCTGTAGCAAGGAGCTGTTGCAATACCTTGATCCGGGCCCCGCCCCCGCTCAGCAGAATCCGGTTGATTCGATCGTCGGGATAACTCGAATAAAAAAAGTCAAGCGCCCGTCTGATTTCACTGCACCAATCCGCAGCAATTGTATTCACGATTTTCCGGATTTGATCTGCTTGTTGCTCATCAGCCCCTTGATTCCGCTTGAGCTCTTCGGACTCTTCAAAGGAGTACCCGAATTGGGCCATGATTTCCTCGTTAATCTGATCACATCCAAAAGAAATATCACGGATAAACTCTGAAACCCCTCCCTTTAATATATTCAGCGAGGCTTTGCCGGCCCCAATATCCACCAGTGCGACATTTTCTTTAGCAGCATCATAGTTCAGTTCAAAAACATTCTGCAGCGCAAAAGCGTCCACATCAACTAAGCTTGGGTTCAAACCGGCCATTTCGATAATGTTGACATATTCATCGATCATGTCCTTTTTGGCTGCTACCAACAGCACACCCATCTGATTTGGATTGTTTTCATTTTCTCCAAGAATCTGAAAATCCAGGTTCACTTCATTGATATCAAAAGGGATGTACTGCTCGGCTTCAAGATGGATGGTTTCCTGAAGAAGCTCTTCGGGCATGGACTGAACATTGATTTTTTTGACAATAACGGAATATCCGCCAATAGAAATTGCTACATTTTTGATTTTGAATCTGTTTATTTTAAAGAGCTCACGGATGGCTTCAGTCACCTTTTCGGGCTCTTTGATGGCGCCGTCTTCGATGATACCGAGCGGGAGATCGATCATACCGAAATTTTTCAGACTGTATCCGCCCCTGGACTTTACCACTTCGGCGGCTTTTATGGACCTGGAACCGATATCCAATCCAGCCAGATGTGTTTTTTTCTTAAAAGGCATGGCTTTGATTATTCTTCGAACAACTTGTGTTTGTCAGAAATCTTAAGCCCCAAGGCGAGAATAATCTTCCGTTTGGTTTCCATACGGCAGGGCAGCCCCTTTTCGATTCTTGTAATCGTAATCGGCGATACGTGCGCTTTTCTGGCAAGCTCCGCTTTGCTGATTAATAATGCCTCCCGGTAGGATCGAAGAGAATTGATTTTCATTTTACTAAATCCATCGAATCAATCAAGCGTTAAATGTCAAATATAAAAAAACTCTTTGCGAATTGAATTTAAGCTGATCATTATTCAACATAAATGTCAATATAATTATATGTAAATTATATCTAATTATATCCATATACATGATATTGTATATCATGTCTGAAAAAAAACTCTATATAGTGCCTATCTATGATTTTTAAACAAATAATTATTTTTGCATCGTGGCTGTTTCGCAACAGCTCAATGCAAGCCGGGCGGTCACCATATATCTTGACTTTGAAAGGCGTATTCCATATAAAGTGCAGGGATAACTTAGCAAAATAAACCCCCGAGTGCTTTTGCCAAAAGCGCCTTTTTAAATTGTAATCTGTCAATGGATGTCGATGATCGGATTATTTGAAAAAATTGGAAGACTGGTTATCGCTGTTCTGGAAGAATTCGGCAGGATCGTACTCCTTTTAATTTCGGCCATGGTATGGGCTCTGCGGCCGCCTTTTCGCTTTCGGGTTATCTTTAAACAGCTGGAGTCCGTCGGCGTAAACTCCGTGACCGTCGTTCTCATCACCGCAATCTCTTCAGGCATGGTGCTCGCCTTACAATCCTATTACGGGTTCAGAATGTTCGGGGGTGAGAGTCTCGTTGGCGCGACTGTCGCCTTGTCCCTGACCCGTGAAATCGGCCCGGTGTTTACGGCGCTTATGGTTACGGGCCGTGCCGGATCAGCCATGGCGGCCGAACTGGGGACCATGAGGGTGAAAGAACAGATTGACGCCCTGTATACCATGTCGGTCAATCCGATTCAATTTCTCATCATGCCCCGCATTATCGCGGGTCTGGTGATGCTGCCGGTTTTGACCATTCTGGCCGATTTCTTTGGAATCGTCGGTGGCTATATTGTGGGCGTTAAATTTTTAAATATCAATTCAGGAATCTTCATGGCACGGCTTTATGAAATGATCGAGCTGAGTGATATTCTAAGCGGCTTGATCAAATCAGTATGTTTTGGATTGATCCTTAGCCTGATTGGCTGTTATAAAGGATTTTATACAGTTGGCGGTGCCGAGGGCGTTGGGCGAGCGGCCACCCAGGCGGTCGTGTTGTCCACCGTGTCTATTTTTATTAGCGATTTCTTTCTTACCGCGGTCATGTTCTAATGATTGAACTGGTCAATGTCAGCAAATCCTTTGGGGAGCAAAAAGTACTGGATAATCTGAATCTTGAGATCCAGCCGGAAAAAATTACCGTTATCCTCGGCCAGAGCGGTGCCGGGAAGAGTGTCATTCTCAAACATATTATCGGTTTATTGACTCCGGATTCGGGCCAAATTCTTATCGATGGCATGGATATCACAACACTTAAGGAAAGAGCATTGAATCAGGTGCGAAAAAATTTCGGCATGCTTTTTCAAGATGCCGCTCTTTTTGATTCCATGAACGTTGGGGAAAATGTGGCCTTTCCGCTCAAAGAACACACCCGATTGTCCAAAAAAAAGATTGAGGAAATTGTTGAAGAAAAACTGCGGCAGGTGGGGCTTACAAATATCAATCACAAAATGCCTTCGGAACTTTCGGGGGGAATGCGGAAACGGGTCGGTCTCGCAAGGGCCATCGCCCTTGATCCGAAAATCATTCTGTTTGATGAGCCGATTACAGGTCTTGACCCCATCATGAGTGATGCCATCGACAAGCTGATTACCCAAACACAGCAGCACACAAATGCCACTTGTGTTGTAATCAGCCATAACATAGAATCTACCATGAAAATTGCACATCAGGTGGCCATGTTATACCAAGGGAAAATTATTGAATCCGGATCTCCGAGCCAAATACAACAGTCGAAACATCCTTTTATCAGGCGGTTTCTCACCGGCAAATCAGATGGAAACAGCACATTCTGATATATTTAACGACACTATTTGTTTTTATGTAAGCTTTTTAAACCCATCAGAACGGTTCAATCGCGGTCGTCCATCATGTCAAAAATAAATACAGAAACAAAAGTGGGCGTTTTTGTGGTCATTGCCGTCCTCATTCTTGGTTATATGTCCATAAAAGTCGGAAACTTAAGTTTTCGGAGACAACCGGGGTACGAAATAAGGGTCCTGTTCGAATCCGCATCCGGACTTTCTCCGGACGTACCGGTGGAAATTGCCGGGGTTGAAATCGGGAGGGTACAACGGATTACTTTGAAAAATGGAAAGGCATTTGTTATTCTAAATATCGACCCCTCCGTCCGGATTAAAAGGGATGCCAAAGCCATGATCAAAACCCGGGGAATTCTGGGTGATAAATATATCGCCCTCTCTCCAGGATCGCCTTTAGAAACCAATATCGAGCCGGGAGGCCGGATTGCCAGATCTGATTCGGTGGTGGACCTGGACATATTGATGAACACGCTCAATGGTGTGGCAATGGATATCAGCGCCCTCACCCATTCGCTGACAACGGCAATGGGCGGTGACAAAGGTGAAGAGCGGTTGAAAGAGATTTTTGACACCCTGCAAGAGATGATCTTTACTCTGAATAAGACCGTCCAGAACAACCAGAAACTGGTCAGCGAAACCATCTTGAACCTCTCCAGGTTTTCAGAAACTTTGAACACCATGGGAGATCAGCATTCAGGAGATATCAGCCAAATTATAGACAATTTCTCCATCGCCTCGGACAAAATTATCAAGCTGATGGCCGGTGTCGATCAGGTCATTGTAAATATCAATGAAGGAAAAGGGACCATCGGCAGGCTCATCAAGGATGATGAAACCATCACCCGTCTCAATTCAACCCTGGCGGCACTCATGGAAATATCGGAAAAAATCAATGAAGGAAAAGGGACCATCGGCAGGCTTGTCAACGAAGAAGGGGTTATAGATGAGTTAACTCAAACCCTGGCTTCGGTTAGGGAAATATCGGAAAAAATCAACGAGGGGGAAGGCTCCCTCGGCAAGTTGCTCAATGATGAAGAAACCGTCGATAATATCAATGCTGCGCTTTCGGGCATTAATGATTATATCCGGCAACAGGATTCTTTTCGCACCTACCTGGATTACAGGGGTGAGTATCTGACGGAAGGGGGCGAGTTTAAATCTTATCTGACCCTTCGAATTCAACCCAAAGAAGACCGGTATTATCTGCTTCAGCTGGTGGATGACTCGAGGGGAAAAGAAAAAGTGACATACATTACCCGAGAGATAGATGGAGTCATGACAACCGAGAAACGGGTGGAGGTGGAGGATGATTTCAAATTTTCCGTTCAAATCGCCAAACGTTACTATGATCTCGGGCTTCGGGGTGGCATATTCGAATCAAAAGCCGGCATCGCGCTTGATTATTATTTTTTCAATGACCGCCTTAACTTCTCCCTGGAAGCCTTTGATTTCGGTTCGGAGGACAATCCCCATTTAAAATTTATAACTAATTTTACACCGTTAAGACATATTTACGTCACTTCAGGAGTTGATGATTTTATCAGCACCAATGACCGCCGGTCCTTTTTTATCGGTGCGGGTATTAATTTTTCCGATGAAGATATTAAATCTCTGATATCGAGGATTCCTGTCCCCACGAATTAACCGGCTGTTTTGACTTATAAATCGGTGTGATCCCATTGATGGTCGCCAAATCAGCTTAACATTTTCAATTGGAACTAAATTGGACCTGATAAACCCTCTTACATTGAAAAAATTGCAGATGCCGACTCCGCAGCAATACGTTTCGCGGTTCGTTTCACATATTTCACAGGGAAAGCAGATCCAAGATGTAACGAGATCTGCTTTTGTGTTGCGAACCTCCGGCAACCCACTTATGCCCACAAGCACGGAAAATGCAGTATCATACTTTCATGCGAGATAAAAATATGACTAATTCTTTACCCTTTTTCGATATCACCGAGGCTTCATTTTGGGAAATTGAACCCAATAACTCAAAAACTCATCCTCTTGCCACGTTTAAAAACCCCTGGGCATGTTTTATAAGCGACTGTAGCGAAAAGCATGCCTTAACCATATCGGTTTTAAATTGAAAATCAAATCGCCGGAAAAAGTCAAACCGTTCAGGCTGGTGAAGTATTTTACCTTTACAAGCCTTATCGCAATTTTTATTGGAACAGTCGCACTGACTTTTATAAACACTTATTGGGCCAGGCAGATGCAGCTTAAAAAAAGTGAAGAATACGCGCTTCTGTTGGTCGACAACCTCAACCACCAGATATTTACTCAATTTTTTCTTCCCGCTGCCCTGAAGTTTCGAAAAATCCAGCTTAGAAATAAAGAGCAGTTTGAATGGCTGGATAAAGTCATTAGAAGTACGGTTTACAGCTTTAAGGTTGAAAAGGTGAATATCTACAATATGAGCAATATCATTTCCTACAGTTTTGACCCGCAGTGGGTTGGGAAAAAAGACATCGGGGGAATGCATTATCAGAACGCAATTAAGGGAGAGGCCTCCTCACGGCTGATTCAACGAGGCAACCTTATTGAAACGCTTATCGGTTTTCCCAAAGAGAGCAAAATCGTCACTTTTGCACCTCTGCGGGCAAGAGTACCCCTGGCCACCACTGCCGGCCCGGTTGGGGGCGTGGTGGAGATTGTGCAGGACTTGTCGGAAGATTACAAATCGATTTTTAAATTCCAAATTCTGGTGATATCAACCAGTGCGGTGGTCATGGGCCTTTTGCTTCTCATTCTCATCTTTGTCGTGAAACGAGGTGAGACCATCATCAAACACCGTGCCCTTGAACGGATTCGGCTCAAGGAACAATTGAGCCGAGCCGAACACCTGTCATCCCTGGGTGAAATGGTTGCCGCAGTCTCCCATGAAATCAGAAACCCTCTGGGAATAATTAAAAGCAGCGCTGAGCTCTTAGAGAAACAAATAGCTAAAACCGATCCGAAAAATAATATTCCAAAAATCGTCATTGAGGAATCGAGGCGGTTAAACAATATCATAACCGATTTTCTTAATTTTGCCAAACCCAGAACACCTAATTTACTCCCGTGTCGTGTGGAAAAAATTATCGATGAAAATATTGCATTTTTGTCATCTCAGATCAAACGCAAAAGCTATCTTATCGATAAGGATTATGATCAAAATCTACCGGAAATTATTGCTGATTCCGACATGCTTTACCAGGCGTTCTTGAACATTCTAATCAATGCGATGCAGGCCATGCCCGGGGGTGGAAGAATCAAAATAGCGGTTATGTCGCGATCTAAATGGATCACTATTTTGTTTGTTGACGAGGGACAAGGGATACCGGATGAATTGATCGGAAAAATCTGGTCGCCCTTTTTCACCACAAAGGAAAAAGGGACCGGGCTTGGGCTCGGAATTGTCAGAAACATTATTGAAGCACATGAAGGAGACATTCAAATCGAAAACCGTTCAACAGGGGGCGCACGAATTACCATCAATCTGCCGATAGATCCGGAGAAATTGTCATGGAAACAATCCTGATTGTTGATGATGAAAAAAATTATCCTCTGATCTTAGCCGCTGTGCTGCAGGAAGAAGGGTACGAAACGCTGACCGCTAACAGCGGTCAAGAAACCCTCAAAATAATCCGCAATTCAGATGTGGATCTGGTTCTGACAGACATGAAGATGCCCGGGATGGACGGCATTGAGCTTTTAGAAAAAATTAAATCAAAAGATCCGGATCTCCCGGTCATTATGATGACTGCCCACGGTACGGTGGAAAAAGCGGTGGAGGCCATGCAAAAAGGGGCTTATAACTATATTTTAAAGCCTTTTGACAATGAAAGAATGATTCTCTATGTAAAAAAGGCCAACGCCATGTACCGGGTCATCAAAGAAAATCGACGCCTGCGGAAAGATATCGAATCCCGATACCATTTTGGGAATATTATCGGCCGGAGCAAAGCGATGCGGGATATATTTGAAATGATCCGGAAGGTAGCACCTTCATCGGCCACTATTTTGATTGAAGGGGATAGCGGAACAGGAAAAGAACTGGTCGCAAAATCCATCCACTACAATAGCCCTCGCAGAAATAAACCGTTTATCGCCGTCAACTGCATTGCACTCGTGGAAAATCTTCTTGAAAGCGAGCTGTTCGGTCATGAAAGGGGGTCTTTTACCGGTGCGATTGCTATGAAAAAAGGACGGTTCGAGTTGGCGGATGAAGGAACCCTCTTTTTGGATGAAATCGGTGAACTGCCCTCCAATTTGCAGGTTAAACTGCTTCGGGTTCTCCAGGACAAAATGTTCGAAAGGGTGGGCGGCGTCAAACCGATTTCCGTTGATATCCGCTTGATTGCGGCCACCAATAAAACATTAAAAGAAGAGGTCAATGAAGGCCGGTTTCGCGAAGATCTCTTTTTCCGCTTAAACGTGATTCATATCGGTCTTCCACTTTTGAAACAACGACAGGAAGATATTTTTTTGCTGACGGATCATTTTATCGAGAAATACGCAAAAGAACGAAAATCGGATGTCCCGGTTGTCGGGATTTCCCAGGAGGTCGGGCGGCTGTTCTTCGAATACAACTGGCCGGGAAATGTTCGTGAACTCGAAAACGTCATCGAAAGGGCCATGGTTCTTTGCCCGGGAAACACTATCGAACTGTCCGATATTCCAAAAGAATTCAAAGAGCATATTGATAACACCCAGTTTTTCGAAAATATTCCCAAAGATGCCAAGATAGATGAAACCCTTGCTTTGATTGAAAGGAATATGATTGAGCGGGCTTTAAATTTAACCGATAATGTACAATCCAATGCCGCTGAATTGCTGGGGATTGGGAAAAGCGGCCTGAATAAAAAAATCAAAAAATACGGAATTACCGTTAGATCTTGATATTGACTATTTATGGATGTCGCTTGGCTTGATTTCTGACGAAAGTACTTGCAAAAAAAAGTTGATTTTTTAAGAGTTCTAAAATCTTTTCATATTACTCTGTCAAAGTTAGTGGATTGGATGACACCACCGAAAGCGGATGCTGTCTTAGGCTATAAAGGTTCATGTGTTTTGGATGTAATATTCACAAATCGATAACATTTAAAAAAATACCCCAAGCTGTCAGACAAAGAATCCCGGCCCAGAGGACCCGGTTTTTTAGAACAAATTTAAAACAGAAAAACCCTATTTTTAAACATATATAATTGAAAGAATCCGTAATGAAGAGTACTGTTTATTTTATTGATCTGAGAGCAACCTATAAAGAGAATTTTTTACAAAAACTGAACAGATTGGCCGACGCAGCGGGTATTTCAAATGTTGTTAAACAAAGAGATCTCGTCGCCGTTAAACTCCATTTCGGTGAATTGGGCAACACCGCGTTCATCCGTCCGATTTTTATCCGCAGAATCGTTGACGCGGTTAAACTAAACGGAGGAGTTCCCTTTTTAACCGATGCCAACACGTTGTACGCCGGGACCCGTAGTAATGCTCCCCAGCACCTGTCAACCGCCATCCACAACGGATTTGCCTTTTCCGTGGTGGATGCCCCCCTGGTCATCGCAGATGGCTTAAGGGGAAAAAGTGAGACACCGGTGGTGATCAACCAGCAACACTTTAAGCGGGTTTATATCGGCTCTGAAATTGCTAATGCCGACGTCCTAATTTCCGTTGCTCACTTTAAGGGCCATGAGCTTGCAGGCTTCGGTGGAACACTCAAAAATGTCGGCATGGGTTGCGCGTCACGAAAAGGAAAGTTGGCGCAACATTCCTCACTATCTCCAAAGGTGAAGAAGAAAAAATGTATCGGTTGCGGAGAATGCGCAATACATTGTTCACATAAGGCCATCTCGATGGCTGATAAAAAAGCATTCATCCGCCCTAAAAAATGTGTTGGTTGCGGTGAATGCATCCTGATCTGCCCGCAGAGCGCCATTCAGATCCAAGTGAACCGGTCGATTCCGCGATTTATGGAAAATATGGTGGAATATACGTTTGGCGTGCTGAAAAAGAAACCCGGAAAAGTGCTTTTTTTAAACTTCATCACCAATGTCACACCCGCATGTGACTGCCTGCCAACCAGCGATGCACCCTTTGTGGGCGATGTCGGAGTCGTGGCTTCACAAGATCCGGTCGCCATTGACCAGGCGTCTGCGGATCTGGTCAATCAGCAACCGGGGTTGAATGGGTCATGCCTGACAAAATCATTTAAAGTCGGTGCTGACAAATTCAAAGCGATCTATCCGAAAGTGGATTGGAGATTCCAATTGGAGTACGCAGAACGGATCGGCCTGGGAACTCGCTCCTACCGGCTCGAGAAAATATAGTGACATTTTGGCTATGGTTTCTATACCGAAGCACTTGTTTGGCGCTGTGACGATTTACCCTTTGATTTCATGAAACCCTTGACCATATTCCCGATGAGGGCGCATTCCAGTCCAAAGGGCAAATATCCGGCATATCCCAAAATAGGCATTTCGAAAACAAGAAATCGGTGAACAAATGGAATCCGGTATTCCCATTTGGCAAGGCTCCAATAGTTCCACATCTCCCAAAAAAAACCGCAAATGACTGCCGCCAGGGCAGCTGAAATCACCTTTTGCCAGCTTCCCCGGCCCAAATCAGAGAAAATGTGACGTTTATTTGCCAAGGTTTGAATGGAGACGATGACAACAAGGGGGCAAATCCAAAGGAGTGCAAATAGATAATCCGGCCAAAGACCGATCCCGACCAGACCGATTCCCGATAAAAACAATCCAATCACTGCCGCCGATGTCGTCCTTTCGATCCTTATCGGAAACCACCGGTTAAAACCGGATTTGATCCATGAAACACTCAAAAGGCAGTCTCTGGTCCCCAGAACCGCTGGAAGCACCGTGGAAAAGGAAAGCGTGGCGAACAGGAAATATTTCCAGGGAGAAAATAAAACCCCGGTGTAATACCAGTTTTGAACAAACCGGTTTAAATATTCAAAAACCCACCAAAATGAGGCACTTACCGGAAACAACAACAGAAAATAACCGGTCCGATGGACCAGCATGCATCGCCCGGTCCGGCGAAAGCATAAGGCATTGACGACAAGGATGTAGCAAATCCAAAGCGGTGTGAAGGTATGGGCCTGGAATAGGGCGAACCATATCCATCTGGACCATGCCGATACCCAAAAAATTCCCCCTGAAATCAAGCCGATCCATCCCCACCAGGGAAAACCGGCAATCGCTCTTTTTTCGCTATTAATATCCGCTCTTGCAAGAATGCATCTTATAAGCAGGGGCACCGTGACAACCAGGATCAAAACCGAAAAAGCGCTAAAATGAACCCATGAAAAGGAGGCGGGGGTCACATAGAGCATCCGCGGGGGAAACTCCAGATATTGTTCAATCGGATGATCGGTCAGCAAGATCCCAAAAACAGGCAATCCGAAAATCATAACTGAAAAAATGAACAGCTTCAGCATGTCATTTCAACCCTTAACCCGGACAGCCGTTCATTTAAACCGATCTCTAATGGTCTCAAACAGCCTCCGATTTCGGTATAGATCATCCCTCTGCTATAATTAAGAAATTACACGGAAAAAGCTTCCGGTAAAAATTCCCGACCCAAAGAACGGGGTTTTCCATGGCCGAATAAGTGGTAGAGATGCCCCTTTAGAAATGTATGATTTTGCCCGGTTTAAACACGCACAAGAACAATAAATAACGTAAATAGGACTATTGGTGGCCGGATCATCATTACGAATCAGAAGGCGCATCAGCTCTTTTTAGCCTCAAAGTAACTGTGGTGCCCTCTTTTACCCGACTGTTTACATCAAGGTGACATTGGTAGGATTCCACAATGCTGTGCACAATTGATAGGCCAAGACCCGATCCATTTGATTTGGTTGTAAAAAAAGGATAAAAAATCGATGCCAACTCAGCTTCTGGTATGCCGCACCCGTCATCGATAACAAGAACATCGATAAAATTGCCTTTATAAGGCTGCACGTGGATGGAAATACTTCCCTGATCTTGGATGGCTTCGGCTGCATTTAGAAGAAGATTCCACAAAATTTGACGAAAGTGACCCGGATCCATCTCAAACCAGAGGTTGGGAAGCAGTTTTTTATTGAGGCTTATTTTGTCGGCAAAAACAGCATCTTTTTCAAACATTTCAATTGTTTCTGACAAAATATGAGAAAGATTCAGTTTTTCGGATTTCCCGGTAGGCGGTCTGGCAAAAAGCAAAAAATTGTTAACCAGGGTGCTCAAGCGATCGGCTTCCCTCAAAACAATTTCCATCAGTTTACGGTGTTCCGGACGGTCGTGGTGATCATCCCTGATAAGCTGAATGGAACCGGTGAGAGAGGCCAGCGGGTTTTTGATTTCATGGGCCAGCCCGGCAGCAACTTCTCCAAGCGCAGCCAGTTTATCAACCCGCTTGACGTGCGCTTCCATTTTTATCAGCTCCCGTTTGGTTTTTCTTTCTTTTTCTGAAAGAAATCCGCTTAGAAATGCTACGACAAAACAGCCTCCTATGGTCATAATCACTTTATAAAGAACATAAACCCACGCGTAGCCGCCGGTTACAAAACCGGCTTCCGCCGTAAACGGATATAATATTCCATAATATTCGAGACCGACCATCACACTGTACTGAATGCTGCTGATAACAGCGATAATCATACTGCCGCGATTGTAAAACAAAATGCTGGCATAAATAATGACCAGAAGGTAAAGAAAAGAGAAGATACTTGATATCCCTCCGGTGACCAGAATAATGGCCGAAATTACAAATGTATCCATGATAATTTGGATATATGCTAAAGTGGGGTTTTGCCGGATCCGGTTGATTAACAATGCATAGATAAACGAAATAAAAAATATCCAGGCGGTGAGTCCGTAAAGGGCCACCAGAGATGGGGATAGCAATGACGACATCCGGTTGATTTGGAAAATAATGGTGGCGCCCAATAAAAATGAGGAGAACAGAATCCGAAAAAACATGAGTAACTTCAACCGGTGAAGGAACTCATTTTCGATATTTTGAAGATCAAATTTCATAGATGCGGGACTGTCTAGTCGGGTTTTCCCGGGCAAAAAACCGCTGCAGGGGGCAACGGCTAAACCAATCCGCCCATTTTGAAAATGGGGAGATACATGGAAATCACCAGCCCTCCGATGGTCACGCCAAGAAAGACCATCATTATCGGCTCAATCATAGCGGTCAGATTTGTGACCGCTTGATCCACCTCTTCGTCATAAAAATCAGCGATCTTTTCCAACATGGTGTCAAGCGCGCCGGTGGATTCACCCACTGCGATCATCTGACAAACCATGGAAGGAAAAACACCACTTTCTACAAGCGGATCAGCCATTGTCCGGCCTTCTGAAATACCGGAACGGACTTTGAAAATCGCACTTTCAATGGTTTTGTTTCCTGAGGTTTTAGCCACAATTTCTAATGCTTCCAAAATGGCCACGCCACTTGTGAGCATTGTCGACATGGTCCTTGTGAATTTTGCTACAGCAACTTTACGAAGGAGCACGCCGAATACAGGCAGCTTTAGGACCCATTTATCCATCAGGGCCTGCCCTTTTTCTGTTCTGTAGAACCGTCTTAAGGCAATCGCCAAAAGTATCACCGCCCCGACGATATATAAAAATTTACTTTGTACGAAATCGCTGATTTTAACGACTATCTGGGTCGGAATAGGCAGCTCTCCTCCCATATCCGCGAACATATCTTGAAAAACCGGAATCACGTAAATCAGGATCACGGCCACCACAAGAACCGCCACAACAAGAACAATAGCGGGATACGTCATGGCGCCTTTCACTTTCCTTTTCAATGCTGCCGCCTTTTCCAGGTATCCCGCCAGTCTCCTTAATATGGTATCCAGGATGCCCCCCGCCTCCCCGGCAGCAATCATATTTGTAAACAGATCATCAAAATGTTTGGGAAATTTTTTTAAAGCTTCTGCAAGAGTGGAACCGCCTTCTACCGATTCCGTTATCTGCCTTAGCATTTTTTTAAAGGTTTTGTTATCCTGCTGGACGTGAAGAATATCCAGACACTGAATGATTGGAAGACCGGCGTCGATCATTGTCGAAAATTGACGGGCGAATAAAATAATATCACTTTCTCTGACCCTGGGCTGCAGAAAAGAGACATTTTCAAAAAGATCTTTCGGCTTTTTTTTAATCTTGGTTGGATTAATTCGACGTCTGGACAGAGCCGCCCGAACCGCAATTTCATTTGCCGCTTCCAGTTCCCCTTTTTGGGTTTCGTTCTTCCTGTTTTTTCCTTCCCACAGATAAATCGGCATAATTTTCTCCCTGCAGTAAGTTCAGGTCGGCGGTTAAAGTGTGGAAAACATATCAACCCACCCGTTTTAGTCCCACTTGATAAAAGACACCTCTTTGCATCTTGATTTTCTCTATATTCCCTATCTCAACCATTTCATCCAAATAGGTTACCGTTTCACTTAAAGAAATCCCAAACATTCGAGCACAATCTTCGGCAGTACAGGGTCTCCGCCGGATGGTGGCCAGCAAGGGTTCGCGATAATCCCGATGCCGGATGCATGATTTTTTACGCAACAGATCCGGATCGACCGTCTCAGCCCCGTTTAAATATGCACCCATCTGCTTTAAAGCGTTTTGATCCGCCGCTTTCACCCAGTTCTCCGTCCCGGGTCGATCCAGACTATTCAAATGGACCTGGTCGGGACCGATTGTCTCGATGGCTTCTTTAAGAAAAGAAAGCTCAGCAGGATCATCGTTAATCCCGGGAACGATAAACACTTCAATCCAGAATTGATTTTTAAATTCTTTTCTAAATTCTGCCAATCCTTCAATGACTCGATTCAGATCTATTCTTGAATGAGGACGGTTGATTTGATCGAAACCCGCCTTTGTGACTGAATCCAAAGATGCGATCACAAGATCGGCCTCCAATATCTGCTCCCGCACATCAGGGCTTTCCAAAAGCGTGCTGTTGGTCAAGAGGGCGACCGAATAACTCGGATAATTTTTTTTTAAATAGCGAATGATCTCCGAAATATTTTGATGAAGGGTCGGTTCACCTGCTCCTGAAAAGGTAATAAAATCCAACTCGGGATTTTCGGATAAAAAGCGGTTCAGTTCCTTTTTGATCTCGCCTGTCGGGATATATGATTCCCGTTTCAAAGTGAGATGGGTTGTTTTCCCACACTCGCAGTAGACACAATTGAGTGAACATGTTTTGTGTGGTACAAGGTCCACTCCCAAAGAGATGCCCAGACGTCTCGATAGAACGGGGCCAAATAAATATCTGTATTTTGAGTTTTTTTGATGTGTCATCGGTTTACTGATTTTAGTAAAATTATCATACTCTTTTTAAAACAACAATATCTTTTAACAATTGGGTTAAATATTTGAGGATCCGGGTAATTTTCCATGTAATTCCTTGAAAGAAGCAAAGTGGGCCATTATCGACAACATAAGGCGCTGTCTGAAACCATTAAGGATTTTTCTCAATCAACAACAACCTCGTAACGGTTACCATTAACATCTAATTCAGAAATCGAACACCCTATTTTGTATTTATAAGGTTTTCAATCCATTTATGGCAAGCCCCTGCTGTCCCGTTTATGCGTTGTCGGTGATGCTGATCCACAAAAGCGATTATATCTGAAAAACGCTCCGATTTTTCAAATAATTCGGCATGTCATTGCTTTGAAACCCATTTTGTTTTACCTTGAATGATTGAAGGCCAAAGATGTTCCAACCTCAAAATATCGAGGTGAACCCAAAGCCACCACAGGCTGGTGATAAATACACAATATGGAGAGTAGCGACCTGGGCCGCCTGCTAAAAACAGTTGCTGGATCAGTTTAACAATTGCCAGGAACTCACGCGCATCTTTTCCTCTGTTGAGCTGAAACCGGACCTATGACAGCAAAAATGAAAAAAGCTTACGACAACGATCTTACGGTCATTACCACTCATGTCAACGCCGATTTTGACGCACTGGCTTCCATGTTGGCGGCCCAGAAACTCTACCCCTCTTCACTCGTGGTATTTCCGGGGTCTCACGAAAAAAACTTGCGGAATTTTTTTATCAGTTCCATGGCTTACCTATTCAATATGGTCGATATCAAGGAAATCGATTTAAAAAAAATAAAGCGGCTGGTTCTGGTGGATACCCGACAACGCGGTCGAATCGGAAAGCTTAAATCAATTGTGGAAAAATCGACAGTGGACATCCACATCTATGATCACCATCCGCCGGCCTCCGATGATGTCAAAGGGGATTATCTCGTTCATCGCGCGACCGGGGCAAATGTCACGATTTTAACAAAAATTCTGAGAAGTAAAAAGATTGAAATCAATCCGGATGAAGCAACCGTTCTATGCCTCGGTATTTATGAAGATACCGGATCATTTACATTTTCCTCAACCACGGCGGAAGATTTTGAGGCAGCCGCCTTTTTGGTCTCCAAAGGCGCCAATCTGAACACCATTTCAGATCTTATCTCAAGAGAAATAAGCCCGGAACAGATCACTCTGTTAAACGACATGATTCAGGCCATGACCCGATACTATATCGGTGGAAACGAAATTGCCCTGACTCGGATTAACACCGCCCGGTATATCCCTGATTTTGCATTGTTGGTTCAAAAAATGCTCAAAATGGAGAGCTTGAGCGCCTTATTTGCGATCGCGCTGATGGGAAATAAAATATATCTGGTGGCGCGCAGTAAAATTCCGGAAGTTGATGTGGGAGCCATCGTAGCCGCTTTTGGGGGCGGGGGACACCCATTTGCCGCTGCCGCGACCATTAAAGACCGGACACTAACCCAAGTCGAGCACCAGTTGGTGGCAACACTTCATGAAAAAATCAAATCGGAAAGGCGCGCCAAAGATCTGATGTCGGCCCCTCCCATCACCGTCAGCAGCGATGTTTCATGCAAATCGGCCTCTGAGCTCCTGATCCGTTACAACATTAATGCTCTGCTGGTGACCCAATCCATCTCCGGGACTGAAGAAAAAGTAAAAAAAGGGGAACTTCTGGGCTTCATATCACGCCAGATCATCGAAAAAGCCTTATACCACCAGTTGGGCCATATCCCGGTTCGGGATTACATGACCACTGAAATGTTTACGGTGGGACCGAATTCGGATTTGCAGGACATTCAGAAGAAAATTATTGAAAATAGACAACGGGTTCTGCCGGTGGTCGAAAATCGAAAAATTATGGGCGTGATCACCCGAACCGATCTGTTGAATATTTTGGTCCATCAAACGCAACATACTCCGGCCGGGTCTCCTGACCCCTTCACTGAAACCGTTCATGCCAGAACCCGAAATATCACCCGGTTTATGAAAGAGCGGCTCCCAACCTGGTTGATCGACATTTTAAAAGAGATCGGAGAAGTTGCCACCGAATTCGGATACGGCGCGTATGTGGTTGGGGGTTCTGTTCGGGATCTGTTTTTGTATCGCCCCAATGAGGACATCGATATCGTCATCGAAGGAGATGGTATTGCCTTTGCCAGAAAATACGCATCCATTGTGGGCGCCCGGATCCACGCATATCAAAAGTTTGGAACCGCCGTGATCATCTTTCCAAACGGTTTTAAGATTGATGTGGCGTCGGCAAGGCTGGAGTATTATCCGTTTCCGGCGGCTCTGCCTATCGTCGAGATGAGCTCCATCAAGCTCGATCTGTTTCGACGGGATTTTACCATCAACACCCTGGCCATCCAATTAAATCCAAAGCGATTCGGAATTCTGGTTGACTTTTTTTCAGGCCAAAAGGACATTAAAGAAAAATCCATCCGAATTCTGCACAATTTAAGTTTTGTGGAAGACCCGACCCGGATTTTTCGGGCCATCCGGTTTGAACAGCGTTTCGGTTTCACGGTTGGAAAAGTCACGGTCAGACTCATCGAAAATGCCATTAAAATGGACTTTTTCAAACAACTCTCCGGTCGAAGAGTCTTTTCAGAGCTGCGGCAAATCCTTGAGGAAGAGAATCCGGTCCCGGCCATGATGAGATTAAAGTATTATGATTTGATCAAGGTCATCCATCCCGCCTTATCTTTAAATGCCGAAGAAGTTGTTCTATTAAATGCGGTTAAAAAGGTCCTTTCATGGTATGATTTGTCGTTTTTAGACCAACCCTACCTGAGATGGGCCGTCTATTTTCTGGTGATGCTCCATCAGCGCGATGTTGATGTTTCTAAAAATATTTGCAGTCGGCTCGAACTGATGCCCACGATCTGCAAGATGGTTCTAATCGAACGGTTTAAAGCTGAAAATTGTTTGCATGAAATGGAGCGAAAGCGAACGCTGTCAAACAGTAATCTTTATTTCGAGCTTTTTCCATTCAAAACAGAATTGATCCTATATATGATGGCCGTTTCCGGCAGAGAAAGTATCAAACGGAGCATATCCCATTATTTCACTCAGCTAAGATATGTTCGGTTATTTGTCAAAGGAAAGGATCTTCTGAAGATGGGACTTAAGCCGGGCCCCAGCTATCGGAAAATCCTTCAGCGCACGCTAACGGAAAAATTAAACGGGAAACTGAAAACTCGTACCGATGAACTCGATTTCGCGCGGCAACAGGTGCGTCGATACGGGAACCGGAATTGATTACCAAAAGTTATTATTTTCTTGATCCATGCAGCTTCTTTCAATAGTCTTGGCCTGATTTTATAAGCGCGTATGGATATTTATGGTCATAAATAAATAATATATTTGTAATTTCAGGAGTTTAATATGCAAAAAAAAAAACGGATTGTAAGCGGGATGCGGCCCACCGGGCCGCTTCATTTGGGTAATTTGCATGGTGCGCTGGCGAACTGGGTTAAAATGCAGGATGATTATGATTGTCTCTATTTCATTGCAGACTGGCATGCTCTGACCAGCGAATACGAAGACACCGGCGCACTTTCATCATATGTTCACAAAATGATGCTCGACTGGTTGAGTGTGGGTTTAACGCCTGAAAAAAGCACGCTATTTGTTCAATCTCAAATCAAGGAACATGCCGAGCTCTATTTGATCCTCTCCATGATCACACCCGTACCGTGGCTGGAGCGCAACCCCACGTACAAAGACCAAATCGTTCAGTTGGACAACCGGGATCTGTCCACCTTTGGTTTTTTGGGATATCCCGTTCTACAGGCTGCAGATATCATTATGTACAAGGCGTATGGTGTCCCGGTCGGAATCGACCAGGTGCCCCATGTGGAAATTACCCGCGAGATCGCGCGGCGGTTTAATCATTTTTACGGCAAAATTTTTCCCGAACCCAAGGCACTACTGACGCAAACACCCAAGATCTTAGGGTTGGACCGGCGAAAAATGAGCAAAAGCTACAATAACGCGATTTATTTGTCCGACAGTCCGGAGCAGATTTTTAAAGCGGTTTCCCAAATGATCACCGACCCCCAACGAAAAAGAAGATCCGATCCGGGAGATCCGAACGTATGCAACGTGTTCGAGTTTCATAAAATCTATACGGATCAAGCAACACAAGACACCATCTATCAAGAATGTAAAACAGCCGAAATAGGCTGTGTGGATTGTAAAAAAAAGATGGCTGAAAACCTGATCCAGGCATTGGCGCCGATTCGGGAGAAGCGAGAATACTACGAGGCAAGACCCCGGTTGGTTGATGAGATGATACATGCCGGTTGTGAGAAAGCCAATAAGCTGGCCAACGAGACTATGCTGGAAGTCAGATCCGCCATCAAAATGGACTACCGCCTGTAAGTGGCTTCATATCCAAATTCCGGCAGCCCATTGAATTTTATACTTTTTTAACCCGTAATACCCTGCACACAGATTGGCATGAGCGAAAATCGATACCGGATCAGACTCGACGATATTTTTGAAGGGCCGATGGACCTTCTGGTTTTTTTAATCAGAAAAAACGAGGTGAATATTTATGATATCCCTATCGCCTTGATCACGGATCAATACCTGGAGTATATCAATTGGATGAAATCCATGAATATCGATCTTGTGGGTGATTTTTTAGTCATGGCTGCCACCCTGACCCAGATCAAGTCCAAAATGCTGCTTCCCGTGCATCAAGGTGAAGAGGCAGATGACCTGGATCCACGACTGGCCGTTACCCGGCCTCTTCTTGAGTACCTCCAGATAAAATCAGCTGCAGAGGATCTCGAAGCCCGGCATCTTTTGGGCGATGACACTTTTTTGAGAAACCCGGAAAAGGGGAATCAGTTGATCGGAGGCGAGCCTGAATTTGTTCAGGTCGGTTTGTTCGAACTCATCGACGCCTTTCAAAACATACTGAAAAATATTTCCGACGAACTCCGCATACAAATGACGATAGATAAAATCTCCGTCAAAGATAAAATTGCTGAGATTGTTGACATATTGGAAAAAAAAGGTTCTGTTACGTTCACTGAACTCTTTTCTGAAAATGTCGAAAAAGAGATGATTATTGTAACCTTACTCGCCATTTTGGAAATGGTCAAACTGGCCATTATTCGTATTTTTCAACATGTGGAAAGCGGGATTATCAGGATATTTTATCAATGACTCAACCGGTTGAATTTATTCTCGAAAGCCTGTTGTTTGTTTCAAAGGATCCCCTTTCGATCAATCAGATGATAAAAGTGATTTCCGGTTCAGACACCCAGGAAATCCGACAAGCACTTCAGAGGCTGGATGAAGCATATGAAACTCGCAAGGGTAGTTTTTTCCTAACCGAAGTGGCTGGTGGATTTCAACTCCGTACGCGACCCGAATACCGCGAATGGGTGAAACGTCTGATTCAACCTCCGGCCATTCGACTGAGTCGAGCGGCTATGGAAACACTGGCGATAGTGGCTTACAAACAACCGGTGATCCGGGCGGACCTCGAGCATATCCGTGGAGTTGACTCCGGAGGGATCCTGCGGCTGCTTTTGGAGCGCAAACTCATCCGGATATTGGGTAGAAAAAAAATTCCGGGCCGTCCATTGATTTATGCCACCACCAATCAGTTTCTGGAGCTATTTGATCTTAAAAACCTGGCGGAACTACCCACCCCCAAAGAAATTGAGGCACTCGGCAATGATATACCGGAAAAAATCGACTCCCAGCCGGACCAGATCGTTAATAATACCTCAAATAAATAAGAAAAAATACTTGACTTAAAAAACAACACCCTATTATTATAGAGAAAATTGAGTTACCACCGCAGATAATTACGGCCACTCAAAAATCGTACATTTTCTTTTTCAAGGAGTTTACATGAACAGATCAGACCTAATCAACCGGTTGAAAAATGATGCGAACATCAGTAAAAAGGACGCTGAACAAGTGATCAATACGTTTTTTGGTGCCATATCCGAAACACTGGCTTCCGGCGATCGTGTTGAAATCCGGGGTTTTGGGAGTTTTACGGTCAAAAAATATAAACCCTATGTGGGCCGGAACCCAAAATCCGGTCAGAAAATTACGGTTTCATCCAAAAAGCTGCCTTTTTTCAAAGTCGGTAAAGAATTAAAGGAGATGGTCGATCTTTAAAACTTAAAGGGCGGTTAACTCAGCGGGAGAGTGCTACCTTCACACGGTAGAAGTCACTGGTTCAATCCCAGTACCGCCTACCAATGGCATTAAGGGTTTATGGCAATTATATGCTGTAAATCCTTTTTTTATTGGGGGTTTGAATGAAAATTTTACGACTATTACAGCAATAATAGGCGTTTGTTCGAAGTGGCATTTGAACTGTTTTATAAATTGTAACCATTTTGTGACCAGTTACCTAAAAAATGGCCTTTTCAAGCCGAATTGCGAACCCTCGATGGATCAAAGCAATCCGTTGACTCGAAAGGCAGGGTCTGCAACCCTCCTCTTTTTGCCATTATCCGGATAGGCCTCCTACCTGCCTTCCCAGGACGAGATAACACAGATCTTTCTGGGACCTGACATTCCTTTATTTACAACCGATTTCAGGCGGGTTGTTATGCCATCATAGACTGAACGACATTCTTTAACAGTTCCTATCCCTAAACACTGCCGAAACATGCTTTAACTACTGTATCCCGGCTTGTTAAATTGTACACCAATCCCTTTTAAGGCGATCCGGGCGACTTCGATAATTATTCCACTCATTTTGATATGACCCGAAATGGCCACATCCGATTGATATGACAACGTCACACTATCACCTATGGAAAACGATCCCCTTGATTCAATAAAGGCCCCATTTTTGCTGAGATTGACAATTATTCCATGATAGGGTCGTCCGTTGACAATAAAATCTACCGGTATATTGGCCCTATGTCTAATATGTTGTCGTCTTTCCTTCATTTCTCACTCCTCCACCATGTGGTTCGTTGGCGC
>SDBV01003710.1_pt1 | contig 22297 bp, 11 predicted proteins | sample 2277081 | NCBI WGS metagenome assembly SDBV01 (sample SAMN10402039, study PRJNA504765) | marine sediment metagenome | isolation source: marine sediment core GS10_PC15, 223 cmbsf | place: Arctic Ocean: Southern Knipovich Ridge | collected 2010 | reverse complement strand
TTATTAGGCAGGTTATGCTTTTCCGCCAAATAAGAAACAATAGACGCTGTAGTATATTTTTCAAGGTACTGTATCTTGTTTGACTTTCGAGTTAGCTTCGTGGCTAAGGCTGCCTTCTTAGGTTCCTTTTTAATAGCCGTTTTTAACCAGGTAGTAGATTGAGCTTTTGCCATAATTCCCATCCTTTGTATTTGTTTGTATGGAGAAGTATAGAGGGGTGAGACCGTATGGTCAACATAAAATGTGAGCTGTTCTTTTGTCAATGGTTCAAAATCATAGATTTGATACTTTGTCTGTTTTTTAACATTAAGCGTCAGAAAGAGATTATCATTCTTTAAATAGCTTCTGTTTGGATTCAGTTTTTCGAGAATTATTTGGTAGGAAAATTGAGAAGAATAAAGTGCTACTAATTTTTTACTGAAGAAAAATGTAAATGCAGCCTGGAAGAAAAAGAACAAAAATATGCATGCCTGTGCCCGCAGGTGTCTTCATCCCCGGAGGGGGGTAGGCAAGGCTTATTGCCAAAGTGTATGGTGTGGGTCCACTCACTTGTCCTCCTTGCGGTTCTCCAATGAAAATCCCAGCGCTGATTTCATCCGCAACCTAAGAATTTAGGAGCCAAAGTCCAATAAAATAGGTTTGGGCGCTGGACTTTATTATATTTTTTGCGTGTTCAGCGCAAAAAATTCAAAGGAATAGCATAGCCATTATAATGAATCCTGAAGAAATACGAAAAATCCTGAAACATCTGGTGAAGATCGTATGCGCTCCTCCAAATTTTAATCCTATTTCTTTGAATTGACATATTTTTTTCCACTTGTAAAATGATTGAGGGTGAGGTAGGTACTTCTGGTAGTTAAATTGGGCGATTTTATAGAAATCTTTACGGTTTTTGGGGTTGTCTGGTGCGTAATAATTGTTTTGGGGATTTTTTGCGAACATGGTGTTTCCCGTAAGGTTTTTAGAGGGGGCTTTGAATGCGTTTTTCCAAATTTTCTCCTGATTTCCCTCATTCTGCGGTGAGAGGGATTATAAGTTTTATCACTTACTATCAATGGACTGATAGTCCACCTGCCTCTTGCAAAAGCGGGTTCGCGGAGCTATTTGGGAAGTATGCGCGAGCAAACGAATAACGGCACATTTTCTTGTTAATCGCCGGCTCTGCAACTATAATTAATTTGTATCTGGTTACGGGGTTGTGAAGATCGGCGGGGATTGCATAGATGAGTGTTAACTGGAACAAATCCACATGTCCTTACTGCGGTTTTGGCTGTGGTTTGATGGTGGGTGTTGAGCAGGGTAGGATCGTCGAGGTCCGCGGAATGGATGATCACCCCACCAATCGCGGCGACACATGTTCGTTGCCTGTCTCCTTTCCTAAGATCGTCTCTCACGTGGACCGGTTGAGGCGGCCTTTAGTGCGGCTCGACGGAGAATTGAGGCCGGTTACATGGAACGAAGCAGTCTCCCATGTGGCCTCTGAGCTCAGAAGAATTATTGATCGATACGGTCCCGATTCGGTGGCTTTTTACGGGGGGTCGACCAACCTGATCGAAGAGTATTATCTTATCAACAAGCTCATGAAGGCGGCAATCGGTACCAACAATGTGGAGTGCAGCACACGTCTATGCATGGCGAGCTCGGCGATCGGATTCGTTTCGACCCTGGGCGCCGACGCCCCGCCAACCTGTTATGCCGATATAGAGGAGGCGGATCTTTTCTTTATAGCCGGTAACAATATGGCAGTGTCGGTACCGGTCCTGTTCCGCCGTGTTTGGGAGGCCAGGGAGAAGAACGGCGCCAAGATCATTGTCGTGGATCCCCGCCGAACAGAGACTGCCAAAACAGCAGACATACATCTTCAAATCCGGCCCGGAACCGATGTTGCCCTCAACAACACCTTGGCCCATGTCCTGATAAAGGAGGGTTTTGTCGAAGAAGACGAGGTAAACCGCTACGCCTCCGGTCTGGCCGACCTGAAAGAGCTTCTGGAAGACTTCGCCCCGCCGCAAGGAGCTAAAATAACCGGTTGTTCGGAGAGACAGATCAGCGAGGCTGCACGCTGCATCGGGCGGGCTAAAGCTATGCTCACGTTCTGGTTCCAGGGATACAATCACTCGAGCCAGGCTGTATTCAAGAACAACACGCTGCACAACCTTTCGCTGCTGACCGGAAATTTCTGCCGCCCCGGCGCCGGTCCGCTTTCAATCACGGGCGAGTGTAATGCCCTTGGCAACCGGTGGGTGGGTGCTCTCGCGCACCTTTTACCGGGCATGCGGCTCGTGGCAAACGCCCGGCACCGCAGGGAAGTGGCCGACTTCTGGGGTGTCCCCGTGGAAAAGATCCAGGCGATTCCCGGGCGCTCGATACTCGACATGATCAAAGGACTCCATTCGGGTGATGTAAGGGCTCTGTGGGTGACAACCACCAATCCGGCCGCGTCGCTGCCTGATTCCCGCTGGGTTGCAGATGCGCTCGACAAAGCCGATCTGATTGTGGCTCAGGATGTCTTTCACCCGACCGAGACAACACTGATGGCAGATGTCGTCCTGCCGGCAACCACGTGGTGCGAGAAAACGGGAACGTTTATCTCCTCCGAGCGGCGAATCGAGTTGGTCGAGGCTCTGATCGATCCTCCCGGTGAGGCAAAACCCGACGCCGAGATCATCCAGCGCGTGGCATGCGCTATGGGTTTTGAAAACGAGTTTTCCTACTCTTCGCCGGAAGAGATCTTTGAGGAATATAAGAAGTTAACCCTAGGCCGAATCTGCGATATGAGCGGTGTGACGTACGAGCGCCTGCGCGGAAAGATCGGCCTGCAGCTTCCGTGTCCTGAATCTGACCACCCGGGCACACCGCGCCTGTTCACAGACTGGCGTTTTCCAAGACCTGACGGGCGTGCCGCCCTGTTGCCTCGAGATTATTTAGAGCCTGCCGAGGTAACGGATTCTGAATACCCGTTTGTTCTCATTACCGGCCGTATACCAGTACACTTCAACTCTCGAACCCACACGGGTCGAGTGCCTGAGCTCAACAGCCTGGCGCCGGAGGCCATTGTACAAATCCATCCTGAAGACGCAGCACGCCTTCGTATTGCCGAAAGCGACGAAATTGAAATTTCGTCGCGAAGGGGAAGTATTCTTGTGCCGGCACATCTTGACGAAAGCCTTCTCCCGGGTACCGTTTTTATACCCTGGCATTATGGAAAATCTCTCAGGGCCGGAGATGGAAAACCAGTCAACCTGGTCACGAACGCCGCTTACGATATCCACTCGAAGCAGCCCGAGTACAAATTCAGCGCCGTCAGAATATCTAAGATTCTCTCGGCTTTAAAGGCGAATCATAATGCCTGGACGAAATAGTGGTGGCCATCTGGAGGCCACCCATCAGACGATCAAGTTTTTTGAGACATTGCTTCGTGTATCGATAGACGGCATCGTCATTACAGATACATCTCAGAGCATCATTCTTGTCAACAATGCTTTTTGCGCTTTCCTCGGAAAAAGCTGGCGGGAAGTGATCGAGACAAGTCTGTTCACCTGGCTCGAACGGCTCGACCCGGGCGCCTCGAGCCGTTGGGCCGAGCTCGAGAATCATGTTCATCTAGAGGATTTATGCCGCGACGTCGAATTTCAGATTGTCGGAAAAGACGGGATAAGGCATCTCAGTGTCAACGCTTCGCTTCTGGAAAGGTTGGCCGACGAGGATCGTGGTGTAATCATCAGTATGTGGCGTGAAATTACCGGGAGAAAACGTGCCGAGGAGGGACGTCTCGCCGCGGAGACTCGGATCCAGCAGAGCAGAAAGTTCGAAAGCCTCAATGTGATGGCCGGAGGCATCGCACACAGTTTCAATAACATGTTGACCACGGTGCTGGGTAATCTGGATTTGGCATTGGCGGAATTGCCCCCTGTGTCTTTGGCTAGAGAGGACATCGAAGACGCCAACGCCGCTGCAAAACGCGCCGCCGGGCTGAGCTCTTTGATGCTCACTTACCTAGGGCAAAATCGAGTTCACAGCCAGGTCATAGATATGACAAATATGCTTGGCCGATTAACCGGCTCGTTGAAGGAGTCTGCTTCGAAAAACATTGTGCTGAAATTCAATCCTTCAGCGGAGCCCATTCTGTTCAAGGGGAATCCGGCACAGATACGTAATGTCGTCACGAATATCGTAATCAATGCCATCGAAGCAATCGGAGATACAGGTGGAATCGTGACTCTGGCCATGGGAAGAACATCCTGTAACCAAATCTCCCTTCAGCAGCCATTTGAAAAGGATCAGCTGCCGGAAGGAGAATGTGTTTTTTTTGAAGTATCCGACACCGGCTGCGGCATGGACCGGGCTACTGTGGCAAAGATCTACGATCCTTTTTTCACGACTAAGTTCGTAGGACGCGGTCTCGGACTGTCGGCCGTACTGGGGACCGTGAGAGCACACGGCGGCGTTGTTTCTGTACACAGCGTGCCAGGCAAAGGCACTACTGTCAGAGTCGTCTTCCCCGCGGCTGAAGAGTAATGTCCACTCGGGAGAGACAGCGGAGGCGCTCCAGCGCTGATTTCGGCTCTTAATGTCTTATATCGGTCCGGGACCCAGAGCGCTTACCGCATTGATCGAGCTAGGCCAGAAAACCGAGCCTGAGTTCAAGCAGAGCCTGACCTGCAAGCAGTGCGCCTCCGACCGCTAGGCTATACGCCTGCAACAAGTTTCAAGGCCCAGTCTTCGTCCGTCGGTTTATCAGGGAGCAGGATCTTGCCGCCGTTGTCAGTGGCGATTTCCATTGGGGGCCGCCGGCTCCCGGTCCGCGGATCGAACCAGGTCGCCGTATAGGTTGCTCCCGGTTTTAGGTCGGACAGGGTCTCCTCCGGTGTGCCCTTCTCGTGGTATATGTAGAGAAGGTCCCGCTCGGAGGTAGCGGCGCAGTAGGACCAGCCCTCATGGGAGATGGAGATATATGGAATTAATTGTGATGCCTCTCCTCTATCAATAAAACGTAAGGCACATTATCCGGCGAACTATCTATCTTAATGAGAGAGGGCGGGGGTGCACCGGCCTCGAGATACATACGTACAGAACCTTTTGCGGCTATCCTTCCTGCAAGCCACTCCAGCCGCCGTTTTATGTGTTTCAATTTCCTGTATCGCTCAATCTCTTCTTCTGAAAGCTGCTCCTGAAGCAATCCTTCTTCGTCTGCTTCCAGAGCCCCCTGGAGAAGAGAGATGGAAATGTGGGCAAGTATGAACCGGTCACCGTACTCTAAAAGGAGTCGGATTTTTCTCTGCCTTGGATTATCGCGCACTGAATCCCATATTGCTTCGTTTAAATTGACGGTAACATTCGTTTTCACCGGAGCTAAACTGACACCGCGGAGGCGTTCGGAGACCCTACCGGAGATGTCAACGGCTTCGATATCGCATACCATTTCCGCTTCCTCTATCTTTCGGATCCGGGTACGGCAGAATTTTCAGCCGGGCGTTTACAGCCGGGGGCATCTTCTTCGGGTGCGGCTCGATACAGAAGCCCACCAGGAGATCGAAGTAAGATTCTCGGCCCAGGCTTTACTCGATCCTGGACTTGAGACCGGGGGCCAGAGTCGATCTATCACTGCGGCAGGCCGGAATCGTGATTCTATGACCACACACACCGGAACAGATTTTGTTCTGCATCGTGAAGGGTATAGATTGATTTCCTATTGATTTTCGCCTCTGATGAACGCTCATGAGTCTTCAAAAGGGTATTCTTAAAAAGTATCCCTGGATGCTCTTGGTACGAACAACCCTGTGCGACCTGCAAAAAATTAAACTGTTGAAATAGAAGGAGATTGCCATGAAAACCATGAGAGTTGTTGTGAGCGGAGCTTTTCTATTTTGTCTGACAATTCCTTTTCTCTTCGATTACGAGCCTCCTCGAGGTTCAGAACCTTACTTTAAAATCATTGGCGATTATCTAAATGGAAAAGAGTATAGAGGAAACGAGGTAAGATACACACAGAAGGATTTAACCGTGCCTCTAGAGAGGTGGATCGGGCACTCGGTGCTGTTGGTGTATCGATGTACACCTTTCTTAGAAATGAAATGTTCGCTCGCCACGGTTGCCGGTTCAAGACCCCCATTCTTGGTTACATCTATTCCTTGGCGAGCTGGTACAACGAGGATTCGAAAGTCGATTTCACCTACCTTACCATACTGGAAGCTGCAAACGTGAACTTTATCAATGCTATTGAAGATAATTACGATTACGAGAACCTGGCCTAATGGCTCTATGCAAAGGGATACTTCGGGGATAAGGAGCTTTATCATTACGAGTCTGACTACGAAATACTTCAAAGCGTTCAGCTTTCCCATAACCACCTTCTTGCAGGCGGCTTGCTCATTTCGGTCCTTCAATCGCACACAGTTGATCTCGATTTTTCAGATTCCCGGTTTATAGACCCGTATCTTGTCAAAAAAGTCGAACCCGAAGCAATCAAATCTTTACGAAAGCCCCTCTTCATGCCCCTCGAGGAGGCTGAAAGAGCGGGAAAACTCTTCTACCTGAAAGACAACGACTGGCTGATTGCTGTGAAGCGGAACGCTGAAACCAGGCTTTACCCTTACCCGCCGCTCGTTTGGCATGAAGTCGTGAACGATCAGTTCGCACGAGAGGCCGTCGGAGTGACTTATGGAGCACTTACAGCGGTACAGAAAAAGGTTCAAGCCTCGAACTGCTGCCGTTTTCCCTCGTCCGTTATTCCTATGCAAAGGAACATTACTATAACGAATCGATCTTAATCGGAAGCGAAAGGCTTGCGGCGTTGCAAAGAATGTACGATCGGAGACCGACCCCCCTCTGGACGACTATGAACACAACGATGCCCTTCGTTCAGACGTACCAGTCGAATGTTTAAACGATCCCTCTTTCCCATTAAAAGAACCTTTTCTCTACTTTCCGGAAGATAACCTTGCCATTCCTTACTCGAGTCTGGAGGCTCTTGGGACTGACCGGGTTACCGTTATATCGAACAGGGACGGAATCGTCGCCATTCACCCTTAACCACAAGCGATTTTTTTTACGCTGTACTGGTTTGCGTTGAAAGCCTACTATCCGGAAACGACTGTGCTCAAGAACTGAAATCGCTCAGGCACCGCGCCTGGGAACCTTCATCTACGGATCTCAATAACATCATTCCTGCGCAACGCCCCGAATATATCACCCACCGGATAGTATCTGTTTCTTCCCATCATGCTGATTCCATCGGCATAGCGCATGGTGTTGCTTCCCCAATCGCTTGGAATTGGATCGTAGACGATTAAATATTTCCCATCCGTAGAATATCCTTTCACTATTACATAGTGACCAACGGAATCGCTATAGTACCGTCCGAACAGATTTTGCAGCAAATCTCCCGTGGCCCGTCTTACCGCACCGCTCTTGTAGAGGATGATTGCGATATTCCCATTATCGATAATATTAAAGAGGTCCTTAGGGCCGTTTACCGGCGTAAAACGGGCATCGACCTTGTTTTTCTTCAGAGTGTTGACTAATTCATTAAAACTGGTACCGCCATTGCCGGTCCAACCGATTTGCTGCCGCACTTTAGCCACCGGGATGTATTCACCGGTGCTCCAAGCAACCCCCATGGAGATAACCGTTGGTCCGCAGTTTGAAAGAGCGCCGGTATTGAATTGGGTACGATACCAATTCAGATCGGTGCGATCGGAATGTCGGGATTCGATAGGACTCACAAAGAGATAATAATTCCACGTTAATCTATCTTTTTCAACTTTTAAATTATAAAATCCCGGCTTTTCAGCCTGGTACAAGGTCGATCCCATTATTACTTTTTGTTGAATCGGGGACTCCTCTACACGTTTGTAGTTCAGCACATCGACCAAGTTCCCATCAAAAGAAAAGGTTTCGTCGATGCTGTTTAACGTGATGAACCGGTGGTAATCATCCTTGTAAGTTGCAGGATGTGGAACATCAACAAAAATCGGGTTTGATGTCAACAGTCGGCCGCTTGAATTACGAGCTTTTAGGGTGACTCTGTACGTCCCAGGTGCGTCATAGGTCCAGTATGTACTTGAGCGAAAGGATTTGCGTCTGTTGCCGAGATCCCATTCGAGATTGGTCAGTTCCTGGTTGGAAGGATTCTCAATGGTAAAATGGGCGGTTACTGAAGTTCCATCATAACTCTGATTGGACACGATAGTGAGATCTGGGTTAGCGTAGGTCTTTGTCGATACGACTCTACCGGCCGGCTTAAAGGAGCTTTCAATGTAGTTCCGGGCCGCTTCAGAGTTAATACTTTTCTCATTTTCGTAGGAAGGAATTCGGATCGTATTACCTACCTGAATCGTGTTAGGATCGGTGATCTTGTTGTAGAAGGCAAGCTTCTGTAGATCAATCTTATAGATATAGGCGATTTCTGAGAGAGCCTCACCCTGAGCCACCGCATGCGTGATATCGACTTCACGGTTCAACTCCGTGATTCCGCTTCCCAAAGGTGACACCTCGTTGGAGGATTCTATCTCTATACCTTCGTTTTTCGTACTATTCGGAATCACTCCCGCGACCCTGTCAGCAGCTACTTCCTCAGTATTAGAACGCGTCAATATGAGGTTGGAAAGGCGAGGATACAGGGGGATGATTAAAAGGGCTGAAAGTAAGAAGGCTCCGACAACCAGTGATGGCTTGATACGATTCCTCAGGAAGTTAGAAATCCTGCCCACCTGAATACGATCCGGCTCCTTCAAGAAGATGCCTGATGAATTATGCCTTCGGCGCTTCTGTACTTTTTGATTGGCCAGTATTCTATTCATTATTTCTCTATATATAATATTTCGAATGATTTCACACTTTTCTAAATATCTTGTTTTTATTTTTTTAAGATCCAAAACCATTGTACAATTGCTGTAACTTTTGCCACTTTCTTTGCGAAACGGAATGAACTTTACAGATATTCCATATATACACGCCGCGTCGTTTGAGTACAATATCACCGTTTTCGTTGATAACCTTTTTTATTTCCATGATAAACTGCTTTCCAGGTGATCCAAGGGGAACCACCATTACTCCGTCGACAGCAAGTTGCCTGATCAGGGAAGGGGGTATATGATCTATCGAGCAAGTAACCACGATGCGATCAAAAGGCGCATATTTTTCCCACCCGTAAAAACCATCACCAAGCTTTTTTACGATATGCCTGTAGCTTGGATAATTAAAAGCCAATTCATCATAAAGTTGGGCAGTCTCGAGGAAAAGAGGCTCGATGATCTCGATAGTGCAGATATTGTTGGAAAGATTGGACAGAATTGCAGATTGACAGCCGGAACCTGTGCCGATTTCAAGCACTCTGTAGTGGGATTCAACATCCAATGTTGTGGTCATCATTGCGACAACATCGGGATCGGTTATCGTTGCACCGTACCCTATCGACAGCCAAGTATCCATGTACGCACGACTGATGTTATCTTCACGGACAAACTTTTCTCTGGATGTTCTGAGAAAGGCGGCGATGTTCGCGTCTCCCTTCAGTTCCCCGCTGTCAATAAAATCACGGGAAAGTTTCCATCGTGCTGATATATATTCCTCTTCCTCGTTCGTGCTCTGCAGCATCCATCTCAAATACTCATCCTCGGAATCGATCGGTACCTCGGCTAATTTAGTTTCGATATCGTAAGCTTCTTCAACCGATTCTCCAATCTCTGTTATTTCAAAATTCTCTTTTGAGACGCCCTTTTCAGCATCATAGGCGGTGCGGTCTGAATACGTTGTTTGTAAAGTCTCGTTTTAAGTATTCTTTCCAATCCCGGGTAAGTATCCCGGCAGGAGTTGTACGCCTGTAGGCATCTTAGCTGCCCCCCTGCGGGGATGAAGACACCTGCGGGCACCTGCGGCCTGTCCATAATCACCGCATGAGATGAAGTTCTCTACTACTCTGTGATGCGCTCCAGACGGAACCGTCCATACTTAGGGGCATAGTCCTGCTCATAGGTGTCGGCGAACTCCTGGAAGTGCTCCTTGAAAATGGCCTGAAGCACGTTCGTTCCGCGCCGGTTGTACGTCTGGGGCCGATTCGGGCTGAGGGCAAGAGAGAGTTGTGCCTGCACATAGAGATATAACGGCTAGGTGTTGCCTGGTGCTTTCGCCTCATCACCACACCTACGTCCTTTCGAAGATCAGTAGTAAAGAGAACGGGATTGATTTCATTCTTACGCTGTGGATTGTCTTTGTCGTGTCGCTTCAGGTTTCTTAACCACAATAATGCCGGCTAAGCAATAAATTCACGCCCAAGACCTCAACCCTGATGCGAATGCTCTGCTTAGCTTACCTCAATTTTCAGGAATCATCCACTCCGCCCAGAGGTCGTCGAGCTCGCACTGACAGAGCTCTTCGGCAACAGCCCTGATGACCTCACCGTCGATGAGCTGCCACTCATAGCGTCGAACGAGCTCGGACAGGAGCAGATCGAAGCGTTCCTCGCCCATACGCCCCGAAAGAGCGTACAGGAACAGGGGAGCACGGCCGTAGATGATGGGCCAGAACTCCTTGCGGGAGTACGACCATACGGGCATACCGATCGGAATCCGGGCCCGGTTGACCCGTTTCCAGGTATCCTCAAACTCCTGGAAGGCTTGGCGGGCGTCTCCGTACCGATCCAGGTAGTACAGCCAGTAAGCGTACTGCGCCAGTGACTCGTCGATCCAGGGTTCTGTGAGCTGATCGTTTCCCACACTGGTGTGGAACCACTGGTGGGCGACTTCGTGCGCCAGTGTACCTTCGAGAACGAACCGCTGAGGCTCCCTGGGCGATTCTCCCTCAAGATCGTACAAGCGCGAGGCCAGCACGATGATTCCGGAGAACTCCATTCCTAAAGACTCGATCGGAGCACTGACCACTGTCAGGGTGGTGAAGGGGTAAGCTCCAAAGCGACGTGAAAAGACTTTCAGCGCGGCGTGCGCTGCGTCGAGTAGCAAAGCCCCCCCTTCCTCCTGACCAAACAGGGCAACACTGCGGACGAACACACCCTCTCGTTGCTCCTCAATCAGCACGAAGTCCCGACTGGCGGCGAGATAGAGATCCCGGGCAGGTCCGAGAGCGAAGAGCACCTCGATTCGCCCTGCCTGACGCTTTCGGGCGAGCTCGACTCCCGGGAACACCAGAACCACATCCTCGGGAAAGCTCACCCGGCAGATGTAGAAGCCAACCTCAGTGGTCACTACATCCCCGTAGGGAGCCGGAAGCTCATGATCCCAGGCCCGCGAAGCCTGAATCAGGGGATAGGCGTAAGCCAGTGATAGCACGCCCCGAGCGTAGGAAAACAGGTCTGCTTTCCCCGCCGTATTTACCGGCAAACGCAGGGAATACCGGATCTCGATCTCCGTTTGATCCCGGGGCTTGAGGGGTGGGAGTATAGGGACAACGAGAAGGGATCGGGCTTTTTGCCAAACAGGGCGAACCGGGGAGCCGGCAACCGTCACAGCGGATACGTCGAGTGAACCCGAGGTGAGATTGGGATAACAGAAGAAAGGTAACTCGGAAAGCGCTTTCGATTGTCGGTTGGTAAACCACACTCGAAGCGATCCGGTAACTTCGGTGAGGTTATCCGAAATCTCCAGTCGCAACTCGTAACGTGACGCTTCGGAGAGCTCCGGGTGCTGGGCAAGCTCATCGTCCTGCCACAGCTTCCTGAAGGGCTGGAATCTATCTAATTCCTGCGGTTCAACGCGAAAGCAGAGAAGATTCACGAGTAAATAGAGGGCGAACGTTACCTGATGTCGGCACACTGTTTCCTCCTATCTTTTTACCGAATCAGCGACGGCAGCGATTACCCCATCGGTGGCAGGCCGAATCGCGTAAATCCAGATCTGATCCTCCTCGAACAGGATCACTTTCTCCAGATCCAGACCCGGAAAGCTCTCCACTAATTGCTCAGTCGACATTCTGGCAACCTCTGTCCGCTTCGTTGAAGAGTCGAAGAGATGATACAGCTCATTCAGGACCATCCTTTCGGGATAATTCACCGAGGCTGTGTACACCGGCTCCCCGTCGTCCAGGTGCCCCTTCAACTTTATTGCAACCCGACGGGCTTCTTCTTCACTGAGAAAGGGGCTGAACAGCGAATGATAATTGATGTCGGTACGCAGGCGGTAGATATCACGATAGTAGAATCGTAGAGGGTAGTCGGAGCGGCTGTCCGAGTTGAGAAAATGGGCACCTCGAGGAAGCAACGAGAAAAGCTGATTCACATAACACTCGACTTCGTCGTAGTTGCGTTTGTTGGGATCGGCGAAGTACTGCACCGGGTCCCAAGTGTGCCTGGCCCAGACAAGTTCAGTGTGATGATCGAAATACCTGCGTATCGCAGGTACCGTATCGTACCAGTCAGGCAGCTTGGCGTAGAGAAGAACGGAGAGCAAGAAGGTGGGAGCAATACAGAGCACAGCCTTCCTTACCGCAGGGCTGTGCTGGAGCAGGTGATCGACTGCCAGGATCACGGGTATGCTGAACAGTACGTACACTGGCAGGGAAAAGGCGTACATGTCCCAGATGAAGTAGTTGGCCGACCAGAGGGCCTGAGCCAGAATCCCCGGTAGAAAAAACAAGAAGCTGCCTCGAGAGCTCCTGTCTCTGTAGAACAGGTACAGTCCGTAGAATCCCAGGATAAATGCCGGGGAGGGGAAGTTATAGAGTAACAGTACGAAGTAGTTGATCCGCCAGAACCGGCGTTTTTCAGAGGATAATCCTTTGGTGAACATGTGTCGTTTGAAATCGCCGCCAGTAGCGCGGTGTACCGTGTGTTTCAGAGCCTCTATCCCGGACAGTAGTACCGACTGGGAGGGATTCCTCCTCTGACGCAGATTTCGGCTGAAGTCGCGAACGAATACAAAAAGGTACAGCTGGAATCCCAGGAGGAAGCAAAGGCCCAGGACCAGGGATTTCTTCAAAGACAACATTCTCCGGCAAATCAAAAAGATGATCAGGCCAATGAAGGCGAAGATGAACAGTCCCATGAGCACGTGGTTGCTGCATCCCAGTCCGAACAACCATGCAGCCAGGTACAGGTACCGTGTTCGTTCTGTTTTGTGGTACCTCAGTACGCAGTAGAGCATCGAGATCATGAGAACGGTGTTCAGTGTGTACACCTCCAGCATGGTGGAGTGCCACCAGAGGGAGTGGGATACCATCACCGCAAGGGCTCCGATCCCGGCACTCACGGGATTGGCACCGAGCTCCAGCCCCGTCAGGAACACCAGATAAACGGTGAGCGCTCCAAACAGAGCGCTCAGCAGAACCAGGTAGAAGTGAATGTTGTCGGCAGGAAAAAGTTTGAGCCAGAAATAGCCCAGCAGGTTGAACAGCGGGTGGTTGTTCACCCACGAGCTAAGGTGCATATTGACCACGTTGGAAACAATCAAGGTGGCATCCAACCAGCCCGGGGTTCTACTGGCGGTGAGAAAATAGAAAAGCATCGGAATGATAAGGAAGAGATGCCTTGCCTTTCGGCGCAGGAGCTCAGCAATTTCCCGAAGCCTGTGTAGCAGCAGAGATTCCTTCCGTTTCTGGAACACAAACTGTTTGTCCGGCAGATACTTGAGAGAATAACCAATGCTGAGACCGATCACCGGCCCGAGATACTTGGCGGATCGAAAACTGAAGAGGAAGTGGAAGCCGAGCTCAAACGCCCAGAAAACCGCTGTGGTGATCGCACTGATGAGCAAACAGAGTGTGAACGTGCGGGTATCATCTCGGTCCCTGTCTCGGTCCACGATGTCGTTGATCACATACACCACCGAAGAAGCCAGCGAGAAGGCGACAAACATGGCCAGAGCCTTCCAGAGGTAATTCATCTTGTAGAAGTTGAGGGAAAAGACCAGCGGGGCGAATACGAACACATCCTTTACCCAGTGTTTGATCCGCAATAGCCGACAGCAGTCTTTGATCGTCGTGCTTACTGCCGTTTCCATAACCCGATCCTTCTCCGGATAGTCGAGCTCGGCGATGTCGAGGGAGGCGATCCGGGAGTAACCTTGCCGCAACAGGTAGCGGATCAGGTTGATACCCAGAAACTCGTCACCTCCGGTCACCAGAATCCTGATATCTTCCATATTCTTCTCCAGTGCCTTCATTTGACACTTCTCGATCCGGCACATCGGCAGAGACGCAAGTACCGTGCCAAATACGAACGAAAGGAGAGACGAATAACTTATTGTCTAGTAAAGAATTAAGAGATGATTCTCAAGATGACTCTCGAACCGGCCGTTCTGATGGGGATCAACCAAAGTTCTTAAGGCCGGACGGTGGAATAGCCTGTAAATCACGACACTACAGCGAATTACCCTGCTTAAGCCGGATTCAAGGCCGGTAAACATAGGTTGACACCGGTCGAGTTATCCAAACCCGATCCAGGTCACATCTGTGGAGGTGAAGGACCCCTATCAACTTCTGTTTACAGTCCCCCAAAGGTCCCCTTACTGTATATTTATATATTAAAAAGAATTACCTGGAAAACGACTGAGCATCACTCCTCACCCCTTTAGGGGGATCACCCAGGCATTCAATTGCCATAACTCGTTATAATGTATGGAGATAGCTTGCTTCTCCTCTCTGGCACGGTTCTTGCGGTTCATACCTGTCGACTCAAAAGACTTGAGGAGGTAAACATGAAGAGCCTGCCAGATCAATTCAAGACACTGCCCGAGCCGAAACAAAGCTCGCGGCCGCATCTCCGGTTTCGGAATCACGGTGGATTCTCCGGCCTTCGGATCTTCGGAATCCTGGCACTCCTCGTCGCTGCTGCCGAGATTCTGCTTTGTTTCGCCGGCCCGATCGCCTTTGTACGAAAACCCAGCCTGGCCTTCTTTCCCCCCTTTTCCGCGAACCTCTCCGAAGAGGAGATCGCCAGAACGACCACTTTCATTGAACAGGAACTCGCACTGACACGATCGTACACCATCGTAAGCCAAAGCTTTATCGAAGAGTACTTCATGAGAACGGATCCCGATTTCGACCGATCCAAGCTGAAACCCGGTAGCTATCAGGAAGCCCAAAGCTTGGCCCAGGATCTCGGCCTGGAATGGTTCGCCATCGCCACGATGATGAGATATTATGATCGCATTGAGCTGTCAGTCTATATCCGTGACGTTAAATACGGCCAGACCATTCGCACCAGTACGGTTGCCTCTGACAGCTTAGAAAATCTGTTTAAAGGAGTGGGAAAAGACGGCGAAGAGCTCAGGATTCGAGAAAATATTAAAACCGAAACCAAAGGGATTACGTTTACCCACTATCTGGTGCTGGCGCTCCTCGCTTTTCAGCTCATACTGGGCGTACTCTCCCTCACTGGAAGGGAACCGGGCGTTCTTACGGAGATTGTCTGGGCGTCTGCACTCATCCTCTTTCTGTTCGCCTACATCTACGCGCGAAGCGCCAACATGGACTACATGCAGCGCTTCATCGCCACCCAGGGATACTTCCACCTGGCCCAAAACACGGCTCTCGAACAGCTGCGCGCGTTCTTACGCTTTGGTCCCATCCTTCTTCTCAACGGTGGGTATTATGTCTATCGCACCATACTTGAAAACAGGAGGAAGCCCAGGGGACACTGGCTCCACCGCTGGATCAGGCCATGGGCCCTGCCCTGGGTGCTGGTCTCGGCCTTTCTGTTTGCCCTTTCATTTCCCTCTTTTATCAGCCTCGACGGTATTGGGTTTCTGGCCTGGTTTTGCCTGGTACCGCTGCTGCTCGTCCTTCTGTCCTCATCAACTGGAATGGGAATCGTCTATGGTGTGGTCTTCGGGGTACTTCAGGCCCTGATCATCAACTACTGGCACGGAACTTACGGATTCGTAACCCTGCATCTGATCATCATCTCCTTTGTCGTGGAGTACCTTGTTTTCATGCTCGTCATGGTCGGGTTGATCAGGATCAGCGAGAAATGGGGTTTCCTGGCAGTCCCGGTGGCCTGGGTGCTCTTTGACTACGTCCGCTCTATAAGTGTTTTGGGATACCCCTGGGGACTGATCGGTGCTACACAATATCGGTTTATCCCTCTCATACAGATAGCCTCGGTAACGGGTTTATGGGGAATCGGCTTCATCGTACTTCTCTGCAACTCAAGTCTTGCCTGGGCAGCTGCCGGCTCGGCGTTCGGGTGGACGTGGATCCGGAGAGCTCCGGTGGAAGATTCAGTCTCTGAGCGGCAGAGTCCGGGATCGTGGAGGAAACTGAGATCGTGCTTACAATCACTGGTCAGAGCTTCGCAAGGCCCGTTGTTCAAAGGGATCTTTCCCGTCGGGATTTTCGTCTTACTCCTGGCTTTCAGTCTCGTAACCGGCAGCATCATACTCCACAAGATGCAGGCCAGGCTCTATGGAAACCCGAAAATTCCCAAAGTTACCATTATAGTGGTTCAGTCGAACAGAGACCCGCGAAAGCATGAGTACCAGGACAACATCAAGCGCCTGATGTCGTTGACCGATCAGGCGATCGCCGCCGCACCGATAAAACCTGACCTGGTGGTGTGGCCCGAGGGCGGATTCAAGCTGGATATCAGGTACTGGAGGCAACCGGAGAAGGCACAGTCCTACTGGGGACGGTTCGTGCGGGAGTTCCTTGACTACCAGAAGGCCCTGGGAACCTGGATTCTGACTGGTACCCAGGATCACGAGATGCTGACCTCAGAAACGGGTCAGAGCAAGAGAAAGAACTTCAACTCCTCGGTCCTCCTCGATCCCCAGGGAAGGATCGTGGACTTCTACCACAAGATGCACCTGGTGCCTTTCAGCGAGTACTTCCCCCTCGACAAAGAGCGATTTGCCTCTATCTACCGGCTCTTCGAGAAATTCAACATCTCCGACTGGGGCATCGGCAAGGAAAGGGTAGTCTACCAGCATGACAAAATGCGTTTCTTTACCCCGATATGCTTCGAGGATGTTTTCTCCGATCATGTTCGCCGCTACGTTCTTCGCGATGCAGATGTCATTCTGAACATAAGCAATGACTACTGGTCGCTCTCACCGGTTGAGGGCAGGCAGCACGGCCTCCTGGCCCTCTTTCGAGCCGTAGAAAATCAGCGTCCCCTTCTTCGCAGCACCACCTCCGGATACACTGTGTACATTGACGCCACCGGTCGAATCCAGCCCGGTTCTCCGGAGCCTTATACGGCCGGTTATATTATTGCTCAGGTACCGCTCCCGGAGAGGCGTCTGACTCTCTACACCCGATGGGGCGACTGGTTTCCCCTCCTGTGTGGATTCGGCGTACTGGTATTGCTCGTAACGGGAAGCGTTATGCGGTTGCTGAACAGCCGGCGGGCGCCTCATCTGGAATTTCCAGCTTACGGTGGACCTAATGGAGAGCGTCGTTCTGCCGAATTCCCCGGCGTTGACCACTCTCCGGACCTGGGCTATAGTTTGGGTACCCGCTGGGTGAGGCCCCGTGGACTTGCCCGATGTGGTTATGCAGCTTCGAGGTCATCGAGAGTATCCATACCATGAGGCTACAGCCCGATTAAGCCGGAAAGGCAAGCGTATGAAGAACGAGGTGTTTCCCGAGCTGCCGGTGCTGGCCGTCGACGATGAAGAGGCGGTCCTCTCCAGCATGTCTAAGGTCCTCAAATCAGAAGGCATCGGCAATCTTCTCACCTGCAGTGACTCCCGGGAGGTTCTCCCCCTTCTTGGGCAGAAAGAGGTCGAAGTCATCCTCCTGGACATCGCCATGCCTCACCTGACCGGGGATGTGCTCCTGAAGCAGATCCGGGAGCTGTACCCTCAAATCCCGGTAATCATTGTGACTGCCTCCGACGACATCGGCATGGCGGTACGCTGCATGAAAGAAGGGGCTTTCGACTATATGGTCAAGGTGGTGGAGCCCAGCAGGCTTTCCAGCGGGGTTATGCGGGCGGTGGATATGCGCCGCCTGACCCGCCGATACTCCTCACTCAGACAGCGCCTGCTGGCCGAAGAGCTCAGCCATCCGGAGGCGTTCCGGAACATCGTGACCCGCAATCGCCGACTTCAGGCGATCTTTCGTTTCGTCGAGTCGATCGCCCCGACCTCTGAAACAGTGCTGATCACCGGTGAGACCGGAACGGGGAAGGAACTCTTTGCCGAGGCCATCCACGCTGTCAGTGGGCGAACTGGGTCCCTCGTCAAGGTGAACACCGCGGGTCTCGATGATACGGTCTTTGCGGACACCCTGTTCGGCCACATGAAGGGCGCCTACACCGGGGCTGATTCGGTCCGAAAGGGGCTGGTGCACCAGGCGGATCGGGGAACTCTGTTTCTCGACGAGATAGGCGATCTCTCCGCCTCCAGCCAGATCAAGCTGCTTCGACTGGTCGAGTCACGAGAGTACTATCCGCTGGGCTCCGACCTGCCCCGTACAATCGACGCCCGCTTCGTGATAGCCACAAACAGGGACTTCGCCAGGCTGATTGCCAACGGAGAGTTCCGCCGGGATCTGTACTACCGCCTGCAGACCCACGAAATTCACATCCCTTCACTCCGAGAGCGCAAGGACGACCTGCCTCTGCTCCTGGATCACTTCCTCGATGAAGCAGCCGAGCAGCTGTCAAAGAAGAAGCTTGCCCTTTCTCCCGAGCTTCTCACCCTCCTGGAGACCTATGATTTTCCGGGGAACGTGCGCGAGCTTCGCTCGATGGTCTTCAAGGCGGTAAGCCGCCAGCGGGAAAAGATGCTCTCCCTCCAGCCGTTTCGCGAAGCCATGGGGCGCACAGGGACGGAGCCGCATCATCCCGCAGAGGTTACAGAGGAGCTCACCTTTCCTGCCAGGCTGCCCTCTCTGACGGAGGTAAGCGAGAGACTTGTCGACGAAGCCCTGTCGCGGGCCAAGGGAAACCAGGCTATCGCGGCAGGGTTGCTCGGAATCAGCCCTCAGGCGCTCAGTAATCGGCTCAAACGCAGGCGCCAGGTAGAGTGATCCTGGTAATCGGGGGTGGAGGCTTGCCCTCACTACGGTAAAGGAGGTGTTCCGTGACCTGGCTCAGGCTCAACACCCTGTCGGTTGGATCACTGACCACGACGATTCTGCTCGGGCTTATCACCGGCTATTTGCTTTCCCTGAAGAGAAAACGCCGGGATACCTGGTATCTTTCCGGCTATCTCGGCACCTTGTTTGTGCTGCTGCTATCATATACCATCCGCTACTCCCTGCTTTCACCAGTTGGTTTGATTACCGGTCAGTTTTCGAATCTCATTGTGTTCGGTGTGCTGTGCCTGATTCAGTTCGCCTACCATTACGGCAAAAATTACCATCCACGAGAGTCCCGGATCGTACTCTATCTGTACCTCACTGTATCGCTCGTCATCTGGGGCTCACTGTTCTTCGTTCGAGATATGTCGGCAGTCTATGATTTCAAGGGGGAGTACTTCACCTATGAGTTCGGACCGAGGATCAGCATCCTGACGCTGGTGGGTCTTTGCTGGGCGTTATTCGTGCTCGTTCGTAAAATCGTATGCTCTTCGCAAGAGGCAGAGAGTCCGGGAAAGGCCGGTGTATCCAATCACCGCTCCAACGCACTTCGTATCCTTCTATATCCATCCGGACGAATCGCAGCCTCATCGCGAAGCTTTGCCGTTCTGACCCTGGCCTTTATCGTAATCGCAATTCTATACCTGCTCTTCCAAACCGGGGCGATTACACGAGCCACATATGCTCTGATCTTCAACAGCGGTGCACTTTTGATCTGCCTGCTCATCTTCATTGTGTACGTGAACAATGCACCCCAGCCGACGAGCTATCTTACGAAACTGGTAGGTATCCCGCTGGCGGTGATCATGGTGGTCATCGGTATCACCGCCGGTGCGCTCATGCCCATTGTTCACGGGACGTTGGCCGATCGATACCGCGGCGGGGTCGATCAGGCCTGGATCGCTCTTCTGAACCGCGACTCGAGAGGACTGTCCCCAAACATCGCGTTTATTCTGCCTTCCTCGGGCTCCAGTGGTTCGATCTCCTTCCAGGATCCATTTACAGTGGAGACAGAGGAGGCACTGCTGGTGGACACGCCGGGAGTCGAAGGTCTTCTTCCCGAACGACGAGGGCTCACCCCGCGTTTTTTTTATCTCGATCTCTTGGATTATGACAGCTTCTATTTCTTCTATACACTGGAACATCGAGATGTTTCCTACCGTGTCGGCTTTCACTACCGCGACTACCGGCTGGCCATACACAAGTTCGCTTCCAAGTTTTTGTTCGTCGTGCTCCTGACCACCCTGCTGGTTGTCCTCGGCTTTCCACTGATCTTCCGCCGGGGTTTGCTGAAGCCGCTGGGTGATCTGCTGGAGGCCGTACGGCAGGTGTCGGCGGGCAACTACCATATGAGTGTCCCCGTGTCCTCGGAAGACGAGATCGGGCAGCTGGCCAGGGAATACAATCACATGGTGGCCTCCCTGAGGAATGCGGAGGGTAACTTCAAGGCCCTGGCCGAGAATGCTAACGACGCGATTCTGATCTTGTCGGAGGAAGGCCGGGTCCTCTACGCCAACCTCCACGCCACGGAGATTTCAGGGTACAGCGCCGTCCAGCTCAGGCGAATGCACTTCAGCGATGTCGTCCATCCCGAGGAGTTAAGTGTTGTGACCAGGAGTTTTGCCGAGAGGATGGCGGGGGGTGCTACACCGCGGTGCTACGAAACTCAGATCATCCACAGGGACGGCATCGTCACACCCATAGAGATTACCGGGGCGCGAACGATCTGGCATAACGAAGCCGCGGACGTGATCATTATTCGCGATGTGTTCGAGCGTAAGCAGGCTGAAGAGCTAGTACGTTCGCAGCAGCAGCAACTCCTACGTACCGACAAGCTGGCCTCTCTCGGCGCCCTGGTGGCGGGGGTTGTCCACGAGATCAACAACCCGAACCAGGTCATATCCATGAACACCCGTTTTCTGTCCGAAGGCCTGCCGAGGCTGTTCACCATCGCCGAGTCCGGCGAAGAGGCCGACGATAGCATCCTCCTGGCGGGAATGCCTTACGTGGAGTTCAAAGAGGCCACCCACTCGGCGGTGTCCGAGATCGAGGAGAGCACGGGTCGAATCGAACATATTGTGAGTGAGCTGAAGCGCTTCGTCGTTGGCGGCTCAGACGGGAACAAGGAATCCACCGATGTGAACCGTGTAGTTCGAACCGTAGTAGAGCTCTCCCGCCATTTGATAGGGAAAGCGACCCGGCGTTTCGACCTTGATCTTGAAGAGGATATTCCCCAGGTGCAGGGCAATCGGATTGGTCTGGAACAGGTAGTGCTCAACCTGCTGCTGAATGCCTGCCAGGCCTTACCCGATAGAGACCGCAGGATTCTCATATCTACCTACTACGACGAGCCTGCACGTGCCGTGTGCATCGAGGTCCTGGACGAAGGAATCGGGATCCCGGAACAGGACCTGGCCCGGATCACCGATCCGTTCTTCACAACCCGCAGTGAGAGCGGGGGAACCGGCCTCGGTCTTTCGGTGTCCAACCGTATCGTACGCCGGCACGAAGGAACTTTGCTCTTCAGTTCCGAGGAAGGCCGGGGAACAACCGCTACGGTGCGCCTGCCGATACCGGGGTAGGAATCATCGGGGAGCTGTTGATTTTGTTGCTCTGTGTCGTCCTTTGATCAGTGAACCGGACCTGCCCGATGGGGGCTTGAATATCAAGGCCTTCCTCTATCCGATCGAGAAGGAGTAATACGAGTCGGCCCTGGACTGCTCGGACGGGTTAGCCAGGAAGATTTTATGATCATTCTCACCCCCCTGCGGGGATGAAGACGCCCCCTGCGGGGATGAAGACGCCCCCTGCGGGGATGAAGACGCCCCCTGCGGGGATGAAGACACCCCCTGCGGGGATGAAGACGCCCCCTGCGGGGATGAAGACGCCCCCTGCGGGCACCTGCCGGCTTACAGCCGCAACCGAAGTTTTAAAAGCAAAAGTCCACCAAAATATATTTGGACGCCGGACTTGATTATTTCTTGCGCTGAACGTGCAAGATTTTAACGGTAATAGCATAAATGATAGAATCTCATGCTGAAAACGATCGATTTCATCTCGGGGCAGGATAGTATGGATCATGGTTGAATCACTCTATTCTTTGTATTACCACATTGGCAATCATGAAAACCGCCACGAGAATAAAAAGTACTGCAAGACTTTTCATCAGGACTTTCTGTGGTATCCTGCTCGCAAGAATGGGCCCGAGCTGCCCACCGATTATGACACCGGGAATGGTAAAAATCACAATGCTATAAACGAGTGAGAGGGTTTCCGTGCCTGCCTGGGCAAAATTAACAAAGTGCCCTACGGAAGCTGTCAA
>SDBV01003709.1_pt1 | contig 22298 bp, 20 predicted proteins | sample 2277081 | NCBI WGS metagenome assembly SDBV01 (sample SAMN10402039, study PRJNA504765) | marine sediment metagenome | isolation source: marine sediment core GS10_PC15, 223 cmbsf | place: Arctic Ocean: Southern Knipovich Ridge | collected 2010 | reverse complement strand
TTTTCTGGGTGACAACGTCAATGCGATAGAGATCCAGATATGGATAGCCATGTTGGCCAACCTCTTGGTAAGCCTGGTCAGGAGCAAAGTCAAAAAGAGCTGGGCCTTCTCAAACATGGTTTCAGTCATTCGTCAGCAATTAATGAACTATATTAATATATATCGATTCCTTGAAGACCCCGAAGGGGCTTGGATTGCGGTAAATAAAGGGTATGAAAACAATAATAAATGGTCACTTTTCCCTGAAATCAGGGGGGCTTGACTTTGGAAACTAGAAAACAATATTTGATTATCAGTATCTTAGCAACAGATTATGCTACTTGTAAGGTTTTACCGGACAACAATGTTATAAAATCAAAAAACTCTGGTACAATTGCAGGATTTGAACACTATTAATTCAAAGAGAAAGCTAATCAATTTCAAGCTGACTGAAATCTGGCAATTTCGAGATCTCCTAATTCTGTTTGCTAGAAGAGAAATTGTAGTGCTATATAAGCAGACTATCCTGGGCCCATTATGGTTCTTCATTCAACCGATTCTAACAACACTGATGTTTACCGTTGTTTTCGGAAATATTGCTGGGATACCCACGGACGGTCTTCCACAGATGCTGTTCTATCTCTCCGGCATTACCGCTTGGAATTACTTTGCCGATATCCTTAAGCTTACATCTGAAACCTTCCGTAAAAACAGTGTTATATTTGGGAAGGTATATTTCCCGAGGGTAATATTACCGATGGCAATAGTAATATCGAATTTCTTTAAATTCCTGATTCAATTATTCTTATTTATAGGATTTATAGTTTATTATTTAATTCAGGGGACCGATATCGTTCCAAACTATACCTTGTTTCTTCTTCCCATATACATATTTGTAATCGCAGGATTGGGATTGGGATTTGGGTTGATTATTTCCGCCCTAACAACCAAATATCGGGATCTTACGTTTCTAATTCAATTCGGAATTCAGCTCTGGATGTATGCTACTCCGATTATATACCCATTATCGGAAATAACAGGTAAATTAAGAATTTTTATCCTGGCAAACCCAATGACCCCGATTATCGAAGGATTTAAATATGCTTTTCTTGGTGAGGGTTCTTTCAATATAATCTTTATTGGATATTCGGTTGTTTTTACCATTATTATTCTTATCCTCGGTTTAATAGTATTCAACAGGACTGAAAATAATTTTATCGATACAGTCTGAAAACAGTTCTAATTTAATAATCTTCTCTGCGTTTGTCAGTCATTAGAATTCAGAACTTATCCAAGCAATATAGACTTGGAATTGTAGGAACAGGAACTATTGCACATGATCTTAATCGATGGTGGCACTTAATCAGAGATAAACAGGATCCATATCTTAAAATAGGGGAAGAAAATATTAGAGACGAGTATTCAAGCTCCTCATACATCTGGGCTCTGAAGGATATTAATCTGGAGGTTGCCGCTGGGGAAAGATTGGGAATCATAGGAAAGAACGGTTCCGGAAAATCAACTCTGCTCAAGATTCTTTCAAGGGTTACAGGTCCAAGCACAGGTACAATTAAATATCAAGGAAGAATTGGATCTCTCCTGGAGGTTGGCACAGGGTTTCACCAGGAACTTACAGGCCGTGAAAATATTTTTCTTAATGGCGCTATACTGGGTATGACCAAAGTTGAAATACGAACTAAATTCGATGATATCGTGGACTTTTCTGGGTGTGCAAAATACATTGACACTCCAGTAAAAAGATACTCTTCTGGAATGTTAGTTAGACTGGGATTTGCAGTAGCTGCTTTTTTGGAACCAGAAATAATGGTTGTTGATGAGGTCTTAGCGGTTGGTGATGCAGAATTTCAAAAGAAAGCCATTGGCAAAATGAAAGATGTATCTCAAAACTCTGGAAGAACAATCTTATTTGTAAGTCATAATATGGCTGCTGTGAAATCCTTATGCAACAAATGCATAATTCTTGAACGGGGAAGGATAGATTTCAATGGCTCTGTCGAGGAGGGTGTGCAACGATATCTTTCTGCAGATTCAGGTACCATGAACAAAAAGACCTGGTCTTTCGATGAGCAATTCGATAAACGCTTCATCCTCTTGAATGCCAGCATAAAAGTACCTCAAAAATCATTTTCTGATCTATTTTTTATTTCCGAACCTCTGGAATTCATCATTAGCTTTAGAAAAACAATATCCGGTAAAGAAATTGATATTACCCTGCATTTTAAGGATGATACCGGTTATCCTTTGTTTTCCACATCTTCGGCAACCAGTAAACTAAGTTCAAATAACATTGGGGTCACAGGATTAATTCATTATACATTTACAATCCCTCCAAATTTTTTCAATTTCGGAACGATCTTTATAGATCTGCTTGTCGTAGAGAGTCGAAAAAAATTGATTTATAAGGAAAATGATGTGCTAGCAGTTACTCTTTTAGATAAACCCAAAGAACTTGGCACCTATATGGGACGAGAACCAGGAGCTTTTCTCCCTGATTTCAGATGGGAAAACAAGACAAATGAAAACCCGAAATAAAAAAATATACGTAACCAGGCCTGACCTTCCACCTCTCCCTGAACTTTTCTCCTCACTTGAAAAGATCTGGGAAAAACATTGGGTTACTAATTTTGGTGAATACCATGATCAACTGGAAAATGATCTGTGTAAGTTTCTGAATGTTAAATATCTATCATTATTCGCTAACGGAACACTGGCCTTGATGACGGCCCTTAAAGTCCTTAAGATTGACCGTGAAGTTATAACTACACCATATAGTTTTGTTGCTACATCAAATGCTTTATTATGGAATAATATTAAACCAGTATTTGTTGATACAGATCCAGTCTTCGGGAATATTGATCCATATAAAATTGAGGAGGCAATTACATCCGATACGACTGGAATTCTGCCGGTCCATGTATATGGAAATCCCTGTGATGTAGAACGCATACAATCAATAGCTGAGAAAAATAACCTAAAACTCATCTATGATGCTGCACATGCATTTGGAGTTAAACACAATAATCAAAGCATCCTGAACTTTGGACATCTTTCCGTTCTAAGCTTCCATGCCACGAAGGTTTTTAACACTATTGAAGGCGGTGCTATTATCTGCCATGATGAAAGTACAAAGCGGGCAATTGATGATCTTAAAAATTTCGGATTTCGAAATGAGGACACAATTATTGCTCCTGGAATAAATGGGAAATTGAATGAGCTGCAATCTGCTGTTGGAATAATCAACTTAAAATATTACCCTGAGAATAGAATTAAGAGGAAGAAAATCGCTGAATCCTATCGGTCTCAACTTAATGGTATTAGAGGCATAAGGTTTCTACCTAAACTCGAAAATGCCCAATCCAATTATTCATATTTCCCCATATTTGTAGACCATGATTTTTATATTAATCGGGATGAATTATTCAAACGTTTGAAAGCTCAGGGAATTAATACCAGGAAGTACTTCTATCCTCTTATTTCAGACCTTCCAATGTACCGGGATTATCCATCAGCCAATGAAGAAAGTTTGACAAATGCCAGCCTGCTGGCTAGTCAGGTGCTATGTCTACCCTTATATTCAGAATTAAGTATTCAGAATACAGAGAATATTTGTTTATTCATTAAGAATCTGAGGTGAAAATTACCATAATGCAACCCTATTTTTACCCTTATATGGGGTACTTCCAGCTAATTGATGCTGTTGACCTCCTGGTTGTTTATGATGATGTTCAGTATATTCAAAGAGGATGGATAAACAGAAACTACCTTTTAGTAAAAGAGGGTCGTCAGTATTTCACAATACCTGTGAAAAAGCCAAAACTTCAATCTTTAATAAAAGATGTCCGGGTTTTAGAAGGTGTTGTCTGGAAAAAGAAAATCATAAGGTCATTTGAATTGAATTACAGTAAGGCACCGAACTTTAATACTGGTTTTGAAATGCTGAATCAGGTTCTTGGTATCAAGTCTGATTTCTTGATTGATTATTGCCTTTCAAGTATTCAAAGTATTACTAGTTATCTGGATATGAATATTGAATTTCAATATTCTTCTGAATTGTCATATACAGGCGAAGACAAAATAGAAAAATTGAACAGTATAATAACGATTGAAAACGCACAGATGATAGTACTTCCTCCCGGAAGTTTAACCTTGTATGATCCTTCAGATTTCATCAAACAAGCTGGTTTTCTAAATTCATATGAAAACACTGCTTATAAACAATTCCACAAATCACATTTTGAAAAAAATTTATCTATCTTGGATATGGTAATGTTTTGCTCAAAGCCTGATATAATAAGCTTGCTTAAGAAGTACACTTTAAGAAACAATGGATTGGTATAAATTTTGGCAAACATATCGTCCTATTGAGAATACTACCAAACAAGACTTTCTCTACCAGGTGGGAAAAACAATTAATGGTAATCCGATTAATGAAGAAATCTTCCTGCTGATTCGGGACAGTATTATTTCTGGATTGAACCTTTCCAGAGATGATTATTTGATAGACCTGTGTTGTGGCAATGGGGTGCTAACTAAAGAACTTGCACCTTATGTTAACAGTGTTACAGCAATCGATTTTTCAAAAATGTTTATTGATATTGCAACTGAACACAATCAACATGATAATATAGTTTATATAAATGATGATGTAAGGAGATTTCCAAAATATGTTCAGCCTCTAGGAAAAACAACCAAAATTCTAATCTATGATGCTCTCGCATCGTTTTCCAAATCCGATTTTAATGAACTTATTAGAATTATTCGACACTTTTCTGATCATATGTTTTTATATATCGGTGCTGTTCTTAATAATTCTAACAAATTCAAGTTTTATAATACCTTTAGCAGAAAACTGTTTTACTTTTACAATATAAAACTAATTGGATTTGATAATGGTATTGGCAGGTGGTGGAGAAAAGAAGAAATAAATATGATTTTCAAGTATCCAAATGAAAAGGTCTTATTCCTGGAACAGGATCAAAAAATACATACATCGCATTACCGTTTCGATATTCTCATCAAATCATAATCATTCTGCTAGTCAGTGTATTTTTAATTACCTACAATCACAAGCCTTTTATTGGCAGAGCAATTGAAAGCGCCTTAAACCAAAAAGGATCATTTGATCTGGAAATAGTTGTGGGTGACGACTGCAGCACAGATGGCACTGCAGACATTGTTGCATATTATGCAGCAAAACACGATAGGATTATCAAGCCCCAATTCAGGGAAAAAAACTTAGGGCCTGCCCAAAATGCTCTTGATATACTTAGCTTATGTAAAGGTAAATACATCGCTATGCTTGAGGGAGATGATTTTTGGTCTGTTGAAGACAAATTGCAAAAGCAGATAGATTTCCTCGAATCAAATCCAGAATACAGTTTATGCTGTCACCGCTTTGAAACATATGATGTCGACAATAAAAAATTTGTTCAAGATCCTCTTATAGGGTTCTTTGAGATAAATAGTGAAGGTATTACTATTGACCTTGAGTTATTCTTTTCACGCTGGCTTACCAAAACATTAACAGTTGTGTTTCGCAACTATGTTATCGATCTTGAGGTTTTTAAACGCTTCAAGTATTTCAGGGATGTTCATCTTTTCTATCATTTACTGCTGACAGGCAGAGGATTTTGCCTAAACTTCTACGGAGGCCTCTACAATGTTCACTCCCAAGGGGTCTGGGGAAAACGAACTAATATGGAAAGGCTCCAAAACTCATACTCTGTCTTAAATGAACTTCATCTTTTTCATAAAAACGATCGATTCTTAACTGCTAGTTACCAAGGTACATTGAAAAGATTCATTCAAGCCCGACTTATTGATTATAAAGACTCTGAAAGAAAGGAATTGTTTTATCTAATCGTCAAGTATCTGAAAATTAGCAGGAATTGGAAGCTAACTCTAAATTTCTTAATAAATTTGGTTAAAAATTAATGAATGTTGTTTTCAATATTAATAGCTAATTACAATCAAGCAGGTTTCCTGTCTGAGGCCTTTGATAGCATTATCAATCAAGATTACAAGAACTGGGAGATAGTTATTATAGATGATTCAAGCACTGATAACTCAATAGAAATAGTCGAAAGCTATATCAGGCAAAGTAATAATATCAAGCTTTTCATAAATCAAGAAAATTTCGGAGTCGGAACTACTAAGCATTTATGCATCCAAAATGCCATAGGTGAATTATGCGGTTTCCTGGATCCTGATGATGTTTTAAAACGCAATGCAATCTATGAAATGGTTAAAGCACATGAGGTTTACCCCGAGGCTTCCTTGATCTATTCATCATTATACTACTGTGACAAGGAGTTAAGAATTGAAAAAACGGCTGATTGGATTAGACCAATTCCTGAAAATAAAACAAACCTACATGTAAACTACATTTCTCAGTTTACGTCTTTTAAAAGGAAAAACTATTTAAGTACAGAGGGTATTAATACCGAGTTGAAATCAGCAGTTGACAAAGATTTGTATTATAAGCTCGAGGAGACAGGGAAAGCTGTCTTCCTCCCTAAGATTCTTTATCTCTACCGAGAAAATGATTCCGGTGTTTCGCAAGGAGATAATTTTATCACTGCCCAGAATAATCACCGACAGGTAATTAAATCCGCATATTTAAGGCGAAAAAAAATCGGATTTCCGAATATTACCAAGTGGGAATTGTTTTTAAAGGTTTCTGAGATGTTTTACAACCGGGCTGGATATTACCTTAATCTACGAAACAGGAAAATATATTCTTTGAATTGCCTGCTATTGTCTGCTATTTACTCACCTTTAAGAAACAATCGCAAGAGGATGAAATTCTTATACAACATTATATTCCGATGAAACTTTGTGTAGCAATATGCACATATAATCGAGAGCAACAGCTTGAAAAAGCTCTTAAAAGTCTACTCAATCAATTAAAACCTGCAGAGAATGTTGAATTGCTGGTAATCGATAACAACTCAACTGATTCCACCAAAGAGATAACTCTTGATATGATCAAAGGAAATGATCGGGCACATTACATTCTAGAAAAAAAACAAGGTACAAGTCATGCCAGAAACAGGGCTTTTGAAGTAAGCGATGCAGATTATTTCGGATACATTGACGACGATGCAATTGCTCCCATAGGATTTATTAATCGCGCTCTTAGGATAATTTATGATTACGAACCTAAGCTATTTGGGGGACCAATTTATCCATACTATACTGAACCCAAACCGCATTGGTTTAAGGACGAGTACGAAATCAGAATTCACCATAAAAACTCTGGGTGGTTTTCATCAGGAAATTTATCAGGATCAAATCTTTTTATTAAGAGAGATTTGTTTAATGCAATCGGAGGATTTAATATCGAATTTGGTATTGATGGAAAAGTGATGATTTTTGGAGAAGATACAGATTTCGTCCACCGTACGCTATCTAGCGGAGTTCCCATTTACTACGATCTTGAATTAGTAATAAAACATTGGGTACCAAAGTATAAAATGAATTTACTCTATTTTCTGCTGGCTAATTACAAAATGGGTAAATCCTACCAGAATATTAATAAAAGTGTTGATATTAGCAGTCAAGCTAAAGTTGCTGAGCTCCTTGATATGTTTTTTGACGATCTGAATGAAATCATCAAATCTGATGAAGGTCAGATCGAGAACCGGTTTGTTGAAGATATTGCCTTTGAGTTTAACTTAATTGGACAGCAAATTTCATGCCTACAACGAATTGATTACAAAAATGATGGCCTTACCGTAGCTGACATAATAAAAGTCAAAAGTCATAAGAAAGAAGCAATATCACTTAGATCCTATCTTGTATCCATATATAAGTTAACTAAATTGCTCTTCAAAAGATTCAGTAGATAGCATCATATGAACAACTACAATACTCCAATATTATTTATAATCTTTAATCGCCCTGAATTAACTGCAAAAGCATTTGAGCAAATTCGTAATATAAAACCATCCCGTTTATACATCGCTTCGGACGGTCCGAGGTTTGATACTGAGGTTGAACTGAACCTTGTAAAATCAACCCGTGAAATAGTATCTGTTGTAGATTGGGAATCTGATGTAAAACGGAAGTACAATAACCATAATCTTGGATGCGGAAAGAATGTCTCAACGGCCATAAACTGGTTATTTGAGAATGAAGAAATGGGAATAATACTTGAAGATGACTGTGTCGCTTCACCGGCATTTTTCCCTTACGCAGGTGCAATGCTTGAATACTATAAAAATGATTCAAGGATAATGCATATTAGTGGCAGCCGATACAATACCGAAAGAAAAAGAAACGAGGCAAGTTACTTCTTTAGTAAATACGGACATATATGGGGATGGGCAACATGGAGACGAGCCTGGCAAAAATTTGACCTGGAAATGAGTAAATGGCCTGAATGCTATAATGATGGAATTCTAAAGGATCGCATGAGCTCAGAGAAGGAGTATAATTACTGGTCCTATAAATTCAACAGGATCTTTAATTCTGAAATAATGCATTCATGGGGATTTCAATGGCAATTTTGTCTATTTATCAATAATGGATTATGTATTACTCCAAGGGAAAATCTTATTTCCAATGTTGGTTCTTCTGGTGTTCACACAAAAAAAGCCAACAAATTTCTTTTCAGAACGACTATTGATTCCTATAAAATATTAGATCACCCCAATTTCATTCTGCAAAACAGTTGGTTTGACAATTTCCACTTCCTCAAGCATTTTTATAAGAAAAGGAATTTTATTGTCAGGGTTTTGCGCAAGGTCCGTAGATCAATCAAAAAGTTATAACTTTCTTGGAAAAAAAAGTATATAAATCCTATCTACTAAGTGCTCTAATAGCACTTATCATAGCGCATGGAGCATACACAACCCTGATTCCAATTTTAATTTTTAATATTGCTTGCCTATTCATAGCTGTTTTCTTTTTGTATATTAGATACTTACGAACCAGGCTGGATCTGTTTGGACTGATCATGACCTTGTACATATGTTCTCACTTTGAACTAATTGATAAGTATGGGGGATTCTTTGTACAAGCCAGTCTATTACTTGGAATCATTATAATATTTGCCTGGGGCCTCGTTAAAACATTCAGAGACCGGACTCTAATGTTTATCCTATCTGTATTTATTGTATTCAATATTCTTGGATGGATTATAAAGGGAGATTATGCCTTGTTCTGGATGGCACTTGGTATAATGGCTTTTTTTGGATATATGTTCATTTTCTACTTTTCGACAAAACTGATTATAAGAAAAAAGCATATTACCGTTTTTATATACATATTCATCTTTATGCAGTTTTACGAACTTTTTGTAGCACTTAATAATTACATTGGTATCGTAAAAACCGGTATTACCGCATTTTTTCCAACCTATTCTCGATTTGGGTCGAAATTTGCTGAGGGTACATTCAACCACAGTGAACTATTCGGCGAATGGGGGTTGTTATCAATTCTATTTCTTCTTCCAATATCAATGGCACCATATGGCACCTATAACATTCGCACCCAAACGATTGTAATTGGAATGGCAGTAGCTTTTTTAAATATGTTATTATCAGGATCCCGGTCCGTATTCTTTCTCCTTTTAGTAGCCATTGTCATTTATTATGTAATTGCAAATGTCTATTACTATAAATTAATGATTATTGGTAAGAATATTAGATATCTGATTATTGGTGCGGTTTTCTTAGTAATAATGTGGGAACCTCTTGATTTGAGTTTTGTGATCAGGAGATTTACTTCTCCAAAGCATGGAATTGAACTTGCTGATCTTAGAACAGCCAACTGGGTAACCGGGAAGGGGACACCTCGGGAAGATGCATTTGAATATTTTTTTGATCGATATAGAAAAGAAAAATCATGGTTAATCGGATTTGGATGGGGTACTCCATATTATAATCGAACCGCCTGGTTTGAGGATCTAAACATAGTTCGTGCTGATTATCATAGTTTGTATTTGACTATAATAATAACATATGGCTGGATTGGATCTGTAGCATATTTATCCTTATTCCTGCTAACAATTATTCGATTATTCAGTTCAGCGTTTAGAATTCTCAGGACTGGGGTAAACTATTATTATTTCTATCCTATTGTCGGATTTGCATTTTTGTTTGTGTTCATGCTGATAAATGAATATAAAATTTCACTAGTCCGTTTTTCCCCGTACCATTCCATTACTTGGTTCTGGCTAGGACTGGCAAATGCATTAGTATATAATTCAAAGATCATTACCAATGAAAGTCGTATGGTTAGCACCATTTCCAATTGATATTCTGGGAAACCAAATTGATCTTAAGAACCCAGATAAATTCGGCAGGGGAAATTGGTTAGTCAATTTATCATGCGAATTGAAACATGTCCCTGATTTCGAACTCCATATCATATCATATTCCGCGAATATAAACCGACAATACAACATTTTTTACAATGGTATACATTTCCATTTGTTAAAATATGTTTTCCCTTTCACAAATCGAGGATTTCCAAAATATTTTAAGCTTGATGCATTAACCTTATATTCTGGTATTAGCAACCGTATTTTACAGTTAATTTTTAATATTAAACCTGATTTGGTACATGCTCATGGAACGGAAGGAGCATATGCCCTAATTGCAGCAAAAACCACCTTCCCAAGTATTGTATCTATTCAAGGAATTATTCACGAATTATACAAGATTGAGCCATCATTTTTCTACTTTATCCAGAAAAAGATCGAAAAAAGGGCCATCCAGCAAAATCACTATTTCGGTTGTCGAACATTGTGGGATAAGGAATTTACTCTTTCAATTAATCCTTCTGCAAAGGTATTGTATTTACCTGAAGCAATAAATTCAATATTTTATAATTATCACTGGCTCAACCCAACGGAACCCTCAATAGTATTTATTGGCTCAATTGTGAAAAGAAAAGGCATCGAAGATTTGATGACAGTTGTAAGTTTACTAAAACAGGATTACTCTGAAATTCGACTTAAAGTTATAGGTGCAACCAATAATAATAAATATAATGCTTTTTTGCGGAATATGGTATGTGAATTAAAAATCGAAAACAATATATCCTGGTTAGGATATTTAAAATCAGAAAATATCGCTGAAGTGCTTATAAATAGCAGTTTGCAGGTACTGCCTTCTTACTCCGACAATAGTCCGAATTCAATTTGTGAAGCTATGGCCATCGGTATGCCATCTGTGGCTTACTCCACTGGGGGGATTCCAACACTAATATCGAATAACCAGAATGGAGTGATTGTTAATACTGGCGATATTCAAGCACTTTATGAAAATATTCGCAACCTTCTTTCATCTTCTGAAAAAAGAGCGCATATTGGCAAAAACGCTAGGAATACTTCCCTTAAGAGGAATTATCCTCCGAAAGTAGCAAGCATAACAATTGAACAATACCATAAAGTTTTGAATGAATGATGACTAATTTCTCAAAAATCCACTTCAATGCTATTAATTTGATTATAAGAGCTTTATCAACTCCTTCCAATCGGGTTTTATTGAGTTTACATGGGATTCAAGTTGGAATGAAGTGTAGTTTTTATGGAAGAACAATATCCTATAGGCATCCAGCAAGTACGATACGAATTGGGGAAAATTGCACGTTCAGATCCCATAAACTATCTAATCTTATTGGTATTAAACAAAATTGCGTCATCTCTACACATTCTGCTAGTGCAGCAATAGAAATTGGTGATAACTGCGGTTTCAGCGGTACTGTAATTGGTGCAGCGAAATCTATAACGATTCATGAAAACGTACGCTGCGGTTCAAATACTGTTATAACAGATTTTGACTGGCATATTAATGACAGAAGATCCGGCAACCCAAAAGAAATTGTTATTGAAGAAAATGTCTGGCTCGGACTTAATTGTGTTGTTCTGAAGGGTTCTAGGATTGGACAGAATTCTTTAATCGGTGCAAACAGCGTGGTAGTATCCTCTATCCCACCTAATGTTATCGCGGCAGGCAACCCTTGCAGGATCATAAAAGACCTTGGTAGGAACGATCACTATGTGTAAAATAAAATATAACATTCTGATCACTCCAATCTCAATGTTTGATGGTATGGCAGGTACTGCCCGTATCCGGAATATGTTTACTCCGCTTTTCAATAATAATATTGTAAAACTCTCAAACCTAGTTGTAGATAATAAAGGTGGTGAGAACAAATTTTCGACCAAAAATGGTATAAATATCCACTATCTTAATTTTAAGAATCGGAGATTCATTTCTTTGATTAGGTTCTATTTCTCAGCAAGAAAAATAGTTAAACGTCTTCATATAAAAGGTATTACAAATATTTTATATGTATATAAGGAAATAGATTTGCTTACTTTACCTTTTGTGCTTAAGGCAGCAAAAATGGGATTTAAGATTGTACTTGATCTGACTGAAGACAATTCATTGTTTACATCTGGATATCGAAACTATTGGGGGCAACTCCGATTCAAATCATCCATATATATCCGAAAACTTTTCAAGAAAAAAATTGACTATTACATCGCCATTTCAGAAAATCTCAGAGATTCAATTATATCATATGTTAATAACAAAAAAAATGTGATACTATTACCTATTACTGTTGATTTAAGAGAGTTTAATAGAAATCAGGTAGATACTAAAGCTGAATATGTGTATCTTTTTTATGGAGGTTCTTTTGGTGAGAAAGATGGTTTGCCTACCCTATTAAAGGCATTGCTCCTTCTCAGTGATCAATATCAAAAAGTAAAACTCATGATTACAGGAAAAGGTAACCAAGTAAATGAAACAAAGTTTTGGCAATTAGCAGATCAATTAAATGTTAAAGATAGAATTGAATCAAAGGGATATTTACCACGTAATAAATATCTAGATTGTTTGTTTAACGCAGATATCCTTTGCATGACAAGAAATGCCAGTTCATATTCAAAAGCTGGATTCCCTTTCAAATTAGGAGAAATGCTTGCTACGGGGAAACCTGTTGTCGCCTCACGTCTACCCCTTATTACAAACCTTCTTGGAGAGGATCAAGTTTTTTATTTTGAACCTGATAATCCATTAGATCTTGCAAATAGAATTTCCTTTATTATTGAAAACCCACATATGGCAAAAAAGGTTGGTCAAAAAGGTAAAGTCCAGTGTCAAAATTTCTTTTCAATGGAAAATAATAATTTTAACAATATTCTTATGCAATTGTAAGGCATTCTACCATGAAAGCTCTTTTTGTTTATAGTGCAAATAATTCTTTTCCTAATAGATTGTCTCCAATAATAAAAAATCAAGCTGAATCACTAATAAATGAAGGTATGGTAATTGATTACTTTGGAATAATTGGCACAGGAATATTGGGCTATTTATCCAATGTATCTCGCTTAAGAAACAAAATACAATCATTCAATCCTGATATTGTACATGCCCATTATGCTTTTACAGGGTTTATAGCCTCATTTAGTTCGAATAAACCTGTAGTAGTATCATTAATGGGAAGTGATATTATAAACAAAAAAATTACAATATGTCTAATTCGTATAATAGGGATCTTCTTTTGGAAAGCTATCATCGTTAAATCGATGGAAATGAAAATAATACTTAAAATGAGCAATAAAGTAATAGTTATTCCAAATGGCATTGATCTAGACCACTTTAAACCTGAGGACTCAAGTCTTTCAAAGATCAAACTGGGATGGGACTCCAATGTTTATCATATCTTATTTGCTGGGAATCCGGCCAAAAAAGCTAAGAATTATAATCTTGCTTTAAGGGCAGTATCTCTTTTGGGGTCAGAAAAAATTCAAATTCATCATGTTGCTAACATACCTCATGAAAAGATGCCATTACACCTGAATGCATCTGATATTATACTATTAACAAGTATTTCAGAAGGATCTCCTAATGTTATTAAAGAAGCAATAGCATGTAACCGACCTGTAATTTCAACTAACGTCGGAGATGTTGAAGAATATCTCAGTGAAATTGAAAATTGCTACATATGTGATTATGATCCGTTGGACATTTCGGAAAAAATTAAACTAATTCTTAAATCTTCTGGCGTATCCTCAGGTAGAGAAAAAGTAATAATTTTTGACAAAAATATTATTGCTAGAAAAATCATTGCACAATACCATGATACAATTGCATAATAAAAGACCTTAAAGTGAAAATAATTTTCGATATAGGGCATCCAGCTCATGTTCACTATTTCTCTAATTTAATCCAGAACCTATATGAGCTTGGTCATTCTGTCTTTATCTCGGCAAGAAACAAGGAGATTATCAATCACTTATTATCCAATAAGGGTTTCGTGTATTATAGTAGAGGCAAGGGATCTGATAATTTCTTTGGTAAATTATTCTATTTAGTCACAGCAAATATTCAATTATACCAATGGTCAAAAAAAATAAATCCAGATTTATTTATTGGTTTCGCTTCTCCTTATGCTGCACATATTGCATATATATTAAAAAAACCGTCCATTATTATTGATGATACTGAACATTCATTTTTAAATCATATTTTATACAAATCTTTTAGTTCGGTAATATTAAATCCTATATGTTTTGCTAAGGATATGGGTAAGAATCAAATTTTTTTTAATTCTTACATTGAATTATGCTATTTACATCCAAATTACTTTTCCCCTATCAAAAGCATTAAAAAAGAATTGTGCATACCCGAAAGTCAAGGCTTTGCAATTATCAGGTTTATTTCATGGGATGCAATTCATGATATTTGTAAAAAGGGATTATCGATTAATGAAAAAATCAAAATCGTTGAAACTCTAAGTAAACACCTAACAGTTTTTATATCATCTGAGTCAAAATTGCCAGAGAAATTGCAGAAATACGCATATCCGCTTCCAGTAACAACTATGCATGATTCATTGGCTGCATGTGAACTATTTGTAGGTGAAGGAGCCACAATGGCTTCCGAATGCGCTATGCTTGGTGTGCCTGCCATTTATATTAATTCCATTAAGTGTGCCACAATATTGGAACAATCGGCCAATTACGGTCTTATTTATGATTATCGTACTTTTGACGGAGTTCTGGAAAAGGCACTTTCCATTATTAATTCATCCCAAAAAAAGGAAATTCATCTAAACAATCGTAAAAAGCTACTAAGCGAAAAAATTGACCTTACTGCATTTTTAACATGGTTTATACAAGAATACCCAAAAAGCCATGAAATTTTAAAACTAAATCCTGATATTCAATATAAATATCTGAAAGCGTCATCCTTCCCTAATCTATGTTAAACAACACCCAGAAATCGTATCAACCTGGTATGAAAAAGGTGCTTTTTATTGGACCATTTCCTCCACCCTATGGAGGTATCGCAAATCATACCAACCTTCTTTATACATCCGAGTTACAATATATTTTTAATCTTAGTAAAATTGACTTGAATAAGCATAATAATAATCCGGAAATAGTCTCCAGAAAAACAAGCCCCAAAATTGGTAAGTTATTGTGGGGACTGAGCCAAATAATTAAACATCGATTTAATAACAAATACGATGTAATATATTTAAAAATGAGTGGTGGAAAGAGTTGCTGGCGCGAATTTTTTTATATGCTAATTATCAAGAAAATATTTCGCTCAAAGGTTGTTTTACATTTTCATGGGATGTTTAAACAATTTCCAGAAAATTACCCTTTTACAACAAAGGGGAAAACTCGAAAATTAAGTAAGCTACTTATTAATATCATATTTTATCCCGCTCACCAAGTTATTTTTTTATCTGAAACGATTCTTAGAGATTTTCGTGAAATCCTTTCCCATTATAATAATAATAAATCTACCTTTATCAATCATTTTGTTGATTCTCAAAATTACCCCGAATATCATAAAAAAGATAAAACGGATATAATAAAAATAATATACCTTGGAAGACTCTCATCAGCGAAAGGTTTTTTTGATGCCCTAGAAGCTCTACATACCCTTTATCTTAAGAATTACAAATTTCATTTCCATATTTGTGGTGCGCCTGAAGATGATGCAACCGTTTTTCAAAACGAGTTATATAAAAACCTACTAGCAAACAATCGTATCACTTATCATGGCATAGTCTATGGCAAGAATAAATATCGCATTTTGGCTGAAGGGGATATTTTGCTTTTCCCATCCCACAATGAAGTATTTCCGAATGTAATCCTTGAAGGCCTCGCAGCAAGTCTACCGATCGTATCTACTAATGTCGGGGTTATTCCTGAAATTTTATTAGAAGGACAGAATGCTCTAATTTGTAACCCTGGGGATATCAAACAATTAACTGTTAACATGGAGCTTCTACTGCGATCCAATAAAATGCGCCTGAAAATGTCTCAGAATAACCGCAAATTATCTATTTATAAATTCGATATCGACCTTGCGATAAACAAATTAATCGAAGTTTTTAATTCCTGAATATTTGTTCTTTTGAGTTTAGAAGATAAAGTATATTCCCTGTTACCTTTTTATAAACGTTCGCCTGATTGGTTCAAAGCCGTTATTTCCTACCCCATAAGAATTATTCCTCGACCAGTACTTCTTGGTAAGAACTATAGGTACTATTACAATCAGGCCAAAGCTTTCCAATACGCTTCAGAACAGACCATTCTGGAATATCAATTCGCTAAACTTACTGAATTATTAGATTACTGTTATACTTGGGTGCCTTATTACAATAAGCACTGGAATGAACATGGAGTCGATATTTCCAAAATAAAAGATTTTAATGATTTTAAAAAGCAGATACCTTTTACTTCTCGGCTGGATATTCAAATCTTTAATGATGAATTTAAATCAAAATACTACAAAACCTCAAAAGGACTAAAAGTTAATAGTGGAGGTTCAACTGGAGAACCCCTGACATTGTACTACTTAAAGGGATTTTCAAGATCTGCAGAATGGGCTCATATGCATTTATTATGGGAACAGGCAGGTTATAAACCCGGGATGATATTAGCTCGATTACGCGGTGATTACATTGGAAAATCAAAGTATTTCACATTCGATCCTTGGCGTAATTATCTTTTATTGAGTTCCTCCTCCTTAAACGAACATAATACAAAAGAGTATCTGAACCTCTTAATTAAATATAAAGTACAGTTCATTAATGCTTATCCCGCGTCACTTTATAATTTAATACAACTTTCGGGATTGAACAGCTTTAATATACCCACACTTAAAGGTATTTTATTGGGATCAGAAAATATATATCCTTGGCAAATTGCAAAAATCAAAGATTTTTTCAATATTAAAAACTTATTATACTGGTATGGACATGCTGAGATCTGTGCCTTAGCTGGTAATTGTAACGAATCAGGTGATTATCATTTTTTTCCAACATATGGTTATACAGAATTTGAAGATCTTGAGGATACTGAAGAAATAAAAGAAATAGTAGCAACTTCCTTCATAAACCATTATATGCCACTAATTCGTTATAAAACCCAAGACCATGTAAAACCAGCATCTCCTCAATGTGCTTGTGGTAAAAAATTTTTAAAGGCATCACAGATAATAGGCAGGGAGCAGGAAATCGCTATCGGGATGAATGGCGAAAAAATAACTTTAACTGCCCTCATATTTGGGAGACATAAGAATTATTTTAATCATGTAATTAAAATGCAAATTATCAATACAAGTAAAGGAAATCTTCATGTTAAAGTTATCCCAAAGTCCACTTTCACAAATAAGCATAGAAAACAAATAATTAATAGCTTATCTGTTGTCCAAAACGCCCCATTTAATACAACTTGTGAAGAAGTTAAGGTAATCCCAACTTCAAAAAGAGGTAAACACATATTCTTTATTCGTAAGTTTTAACTCAAGGCATCTATGAAACAATTAACCCAAACACTTAATACAGGACACATGGAAATCATGGCAGTTCCTTTCCCGGCTATGAACTGTAGAGAAATTTTAGTTAGAAATCACTTTTCGGTAATAAGTCCGGGAACTGAAGGCAAAACAGTCAAAGATGCACGTAAAGGTTATATTTCCAAAGCTCGATCTAGGAAAGAAGAAGTCAATCAGACAATAAATCTAATAAAATCTCATGGTCTTGCATCGGCATACAAAATGGTAATGAACAAGCTTGAAACCCCTGTTGGATTAGGCTACAGTACAGCAGGTATTGTAATTGATATTGGCGATCAAGTAACATCAGTTAGGGTAGGCGATCGCGTAGCATGCGGTGGAGGATCAGCAGTACATGCCGATGTGATCTCAGTTCCTGAAAACTTATGTGTAAAAATCCCTGATAATGTAAAAATGGTAGATGCCGCATTTACTACAATTGCATCCATTGCTGTACAGGGAATACGCCAGGCGAATCTTTCTTTCGGAGAAAGCTGTGTCATTATTGGTCTAGGGCTTATTGGTAGAATAACAGCATTATTGCTTGATGCGGCTGGGATTTTTCCAATTGGTGTTGATATATCCAATGATCAGATAAAAGCCGCCATCAAATCAGGTCTTGAAAACGCTTTTCATATTGATAATGAGAAGACCAAATCACTAATAAATCAGTTGACTAATGGAATTGGAGCTGATGCAATTATTATTGCAGCATCGTCAAATTCGACTATGCCAGTTGATTTTGCAGGTGAAATCGCCAGAAAAAAAGGGAAAATTGTAATAGTCGGTGATGTTCTTACTGGATTTAAACGGAAAAATTACTATAAAAAAGAACTTGAGCTCAAAATGTCTACCTCTTATGGCCCTGGAAGACATGATTCCGAATATGAATTGAAAGGCCATGATTACCCTGTGGGTTATGTTCGTTGGACAGAAAGGCGAAATATGGAGTCATTCCTGAATTTATTAGCAAGAAAAAAACTGAATGTCAAAACTCTTATCACTCATACTTTTGACTTTCCCGATGCAAAGAAAGCCTACGATCTAATTAACCAGAAAAGCGAACCATTTTCAGGCATTGTGCTTCGATTTGATACTGATCAGAAAATTGAAAACGAGGTTGTATACACCCAAATTAATTACAATAATGAAAAGCCCCAGATTGGATTAATTGGAGCAGGCTCTTTTGCAAAAAATATCCTATTACCTTCAATGAAGAGTATGTGCGATTGCATTGGGATCATATCCGGAAGTGGGCCAAATGCAAGTTTCATTGCTGAAAAATATAATTTTAAGTATTCCACTAATGATCTTGAACGATTACTAGCCGATCCGGAAATAAATACCATAGTTATAGCAACACGACATAATCTTCACTCTAGTATTTTACTTAAAACCTTAAATAAGAAACCCAATATTTTTATTGAAAAACCTCTTGCAATCAATATTGATGATCTAGAATTAATCCGGCAAACTTATAACAAAACCTCTGGGGTAAATTTAATGGTTGGCTTTAATCGAAGATTCTCTCCTGCAATAGAGATGTTAATGAAAGAAATTAGAGAAGAAAATGTTGTTGCTATAAATATGCTTGTAAATGCCGGAGATCTTCCTCCAGAGCACTGGGTTAATGACAAGGAAGTTGGTGGAGGAAGGATTATTGGGGAAGTTTGCCATTTTATTGATTTGGCGATTCATATTGCTAGATCACAAGTATTAACTGTTGAAGCTATCGCAATGAAAGAACCAAAAGAATTGAACAATACTATATGTATTAATCTTAAATTTTCAAATGGCAGCATTGCCTCAATAAATTACTTTTCAAATGGTAACAGAAGAAGCGAAAAAGAACGAATAGATGTTTTTTGTAGTGGTATAATATACAAAATATTGAATTATAAATCACTTACCATCATTGGGAAATCATCAAAAACAATACGTTTCAGGCATTCTGACAAAGGTCATAAGAATGAACTGAAAGCCTTTTTCACATGTATCAACCTAGGCTTGCCATCACCCATACCTTTTAAAGAGATCTATTCGAGCACCTTAATAACATTTAAAGTGCTGGAATCTATTCGTTTGGGTCGGAGTATTGATCTCTAATGTATGGCTTATTATTTCTAATTTTAGTGATCAACCAAATATTAGATTATTAAAAAATAACTCATCTGAATGACGATAGAAGAAAGTTTTTTAAAGCTCGAATCGTATATTAAGTCTCAAAATTTTAGGGGATATGACCCATATGATATTTTACTCAGCCGGATTCCCATCCGATATTTAGGCAATTGGACAGCCGTTATTGCTACCCAAATCCAGAAAAGAAATCCTTTGAATTTACGTCCAATTTTAGGAATTAAAAAAGAAATCAATCCCAAAGCCATGGGAATACTGCTGCAAGCTTATTCTATCCGATTAAAAGATTCTCCAAGTATCGAGTATAAACGAAAAGCAGATTATTTGTTCAAATGGCTCAAAAATAATTACTCAAAAGGTTTTAGCGGCTACTGCTGGGGGTACAATTTCCCTTGGGCTGGGCCAAAGAAGTATCTCGCACCATATACTCCATCATCTGTTGTGACAGCCATTGTTTGTAAAGGAATCTGGGAATATTATATTGCAACGGGAGATATCGACGCTGCTAATATTATCACAAGTTCATCAAATTTTATCCGTAATGATCTCATTACTTACTCAGATTCATCAGGTATATGTATGAGCTATACACCCAACCAACCAGATATCTGTTATAATGCAAGTCTATTAGCTGGGGAAGTACTGGCAATGAATTACGCTATGACTTCGAATCTCGAGATGAAAGATATGTGTTCAGATTTAGTGGAATTTGTTATTTCACGTCAGAAAAAAGACGGTTTTTGGTTTTACAGCCAGGATATATTTTCAGGCCAAGAAAAAAAACAAATTGATTTTCATCAAGGTTACATACTTGAAAGTTTAGACCAGATAATGAATCTGTGTAGAATTGATGATCCATCATGGATACAATCCATAAAAAACGGACTGGCTTATTATTCAACTCAACAATTCACCAGGGATGGAAAGTCTTATTGGAGAATCCCTAAGAAAAATCCTATTGATATTCATAATCAAGCCCAAGGAATTATAACTTTATGTAAATTAAGGGATTATGATTTAGATCTTTCGAACCTAACATTCGAAATAGCAAACTGGACAATCAATAACATGCAGTCTCAAAAAGGTCATTTTTATTATCAAAATCATAAATATTATACAAACAAGATTTCTTATTATAGGTGGAGCCAGGCATGGATGATGCTTGCCTTGACCTATTTTCTTCAAACTTATGGCTAAAAAAATTATAATATATCTAGGTCATCCTGCTCATTATCAGCTTTTCAAAAACGTAATTCAAAATTTGTCTAATAAAGGGCATGAGATTAAATTAATTATCAGCAAGAAGGAAATCCTAGAAGATTTATTGAACGCAGCTAATATTGAATACCAAAACATTCATCCAGAGAATAGACAAAACAATTTTCTGAATTATATTTTAAAGATTATTAAAAGAAATATTAGATTATACCGAATCTGCAAAGAATTCAAACCAGACCTATTGGTAGGTACAAGCGTCGAGAATTCACATATTTCAAAACTATTGAGAATTCCTTCAATTAACGTAAATGAAGATGATTCAAATGTAGTACCGTTATACGCAAATCTAAGTTATCCATGGGCTAGTGTGATATTAAATCCGGTGTCTTGTTCGTCTGGGAGATGGGAACATAAGGCAGTAAAATACAATGGTTTTCATGAACTTGCATATCTCCATCCCAATCAATTTACTCCAGACATTAATATTGTCAAGAAATATGTCCAAACTGATGATCCACTTTTTCTAATCAGGTTTTCAAAATTGGCAGCACATCATGACGTAGGTATTCGGGGATTAAATAATGAAAACACACTGAATATCATTTCAATTCTAAAACCACATGGAAAAGTATTAATAACATCTGAAAAAGAAATTGCCCCTAACTTAGATCAATTCAGAATTGACATTAATCCTCTGGATATCCATCATTTATTGGCGTATTCAAAGATCTTTATCAGTGATAGTCAAACCATGTCTGCTGAGGCAGGCATATTGGGAACTCCTTTTATCAGATACAATGATTTCGTTGGACGTATTGGATATTTAAATGAAATTGAACAAAAATATGAATTGGGATTTGGATTTCGCATAAGTGAAATTACCCAGTTATATGATAAACTAATCGAACTTATACATACCACGGATATAGATGAGGTTTTCAAAAGCCGCAAAGAAAAACTTTTATCAGATAAAATTGATGTTGCGAAATTCCTAACTTGGTTTATTAATAATTATCCAAATTCATATACCTATTCAAAAGCCAATCCCAATAGTCTTTTAAGATTTCGCTAAACTTATTGCCATATCATTTTTACACATGTTTCTTCCTGCATAATAAAAAA
>SDBV01003708.1_pt1 | contig 22304 bp, 26 predicted proteins | sample 2277081 | NCBI WGS metagenome assembly SDBV01 (sample SAMN10402039, study PRJNA504765) | marine sediment metagenome | isolation source: marine sediment core GS10_PC15, 223 cmbsf | place: Arctic Ocean: Southern Knipovich Ridge | collected 2010 | reverse complement strand
ATGCGGCCAAAAAATGAGGTTTTGTAGGAGGCGACTCCAGTCGCCGAGGGGAGCGGTTTTGGGGCGCAATCGGCAACTGGAGTTGCCTCCTACAATCGGCCGATGGTGGCCGTGGTGAGTATATCTGCCACCGTCAAGCTGGAAACGAGGGGCCGGGTGCCGCCGGCAGCGGGGACGCTGTGCCGCCGGCAGCGCGGACGCTGTGCCCGAGTCTTCTCAAACGGAGAAAGAGCCATGCGCCGACGTGAGTTTCTCAAGGCGGCCGGATCGGCCACGGCGGGAGCCGTTCTGGGTAGTTCGGCGGTTTCCGCTTCTCCAGGCGGTGCCGCCGGCAGCCAGGGACGCTGTGCCGCCGGCAGCGAGGGACGCTGTGCCGCCGGCAGCGAGGGACGCTGTGCCGCCGGCAACAGACCCAATATCCTTCTGATCATGACCGATCAGCAGTTTGCCGACGCCATGAGCTGCCGGCTGGGCGATACGCATATCAATACCCCGGCCATGGACGGCCTTGCCCGGAGTGGCACGTTGTTCGAGCGGGCCTATTGCGCCAACCCGCTGTGCGTTCCGTCGCGGACTTCGATGTTTACGGGCCGCTATCCTCACCAGACCGGGGTGCAGACGAACGGCAAGAGGAAAGTGGATCCCGAAGAGTTCCCTTGCATGGGAACTATCTTCAAGGAAGGCGGGTACGATACGGGCTTCGTGGGTAAATGGCACCTGCCGTTTGCCAGGGCAAAGACCGCCCAGCACGGTTTTGACCGGGGCCAGGTCGGCAGGGGCGGGATTTACAGTGCCGCCCCGGCGATCGAGTTCATCAAGAACAAACGCAGTAAACCGTTTCTGCTGGTGGCTTCGTTCATGAACCCGCACAACATTTGCGAATGGGCACGCGGCGAGAAGCTGCCGGGCGGCCCGATCGGCCAGCCGCCACCGCCGCAGCAGTGCCCGCCGCCGAAGCCCAACCGGCTGCCGCCGCGGGACGAAACCGACACCATGACCGTGATGCGAAAATCCTACCAGGACACGAAGATGTTCCCGGTGGGCGATTTCGACGACCACAAGTGGCGCCAGTACATCTGGGCCTACTATCGCATGATCGAAAAGGTAGATGCCCACGTCGGCAAGATCCTCGGCGCGCTGCGCGAGACGGGCCAAGAGGAAGATACGCTGGTGGTCTTCACCAGTGACCACGGCGATTGCCACGGGGCCCACCGCTGGAATCAGAAGACGGTCTTCTACGACGAATCGGCTAGGGTCCCGCTGATCGTCAGCCACAAGGGCGTGATCCGGGCGGGGACGTCCGACAAACTGGTGCAGACCGGGGTGGACCTGATTCCCACGCTCTGCGACTACGGCGGCGTGCCGGTGCCGGAGGGGCTCAACGGCCGCAGCGTCAAGCCGATCCTGGGCGGCGGCCAGCCGGGCGACTGGCGGGAGTACCTTGTGGTGTCGAACAAAATGGTGCAGGGAGCCCCGGTCGAAGGAGAATCGCCGCAACCCGACGGCCGGATGCTCCGCAGCGACCGCTACAAGTACTGCATCTACAACTACGGCCGGCGGCGCGAGTCGCTGGTAGACATGGCCGACGATCCGGGCGAGATGGTCAACCAGGCGCGGAACTCCGAGTTCCGGGACGTGCTCCAACGGCACCGGCGCCACCTGAGGGAGTATGCCGAGGAGACCGGCGACCGACTGGCTTTGACGATGCTTAGCCCCAGCGGCGGTCAAGAGGACCCAGCAGATTGACCTTGTCTTAGTGGAGGCGAGAATCGGATGAGGCGATGGATTTGTGTTTTGTGGGTCATTGCACAGGTTTTGCAGATCGGCCAGAGTTGGACCGCAGCAGAACAGCCGCGCCGGTTACAGCAGCCGGCAAACAGCAGAGTTCCGCAATCCGCAACGGCGCGGAGAGAGGATCTCGCGCCAGAGAAGACTACGCCAGTGCTGCCGCCCGAGGTGCCAGTGCTGCCGCCCGAGGTGCCAGTGCTGCCGCCCGAGGTGCCAGTGCTGCCGCCCGAGGTGACTGAACTGATTTTCGCCGTTCGCCCCTTCGGCACCGATCCCCATTACTATGCCAACTTTGGCTACTACTGCTTCGATCCAAGCCAGAAGGTCTATCCCCAGGGCGGACAGCTATGCCGGCTGAACTTGTTGACCGGCGAGGTCACGATTCTGTTGGACGATCCGGCCGGCGGCGTTCGCGACCCCCAACTGCACTACGACGGCCGCAAGATCCTCTTCTCGTACCGCAAAGGAGGCACGGAGCACTATCACCTCTATGAAATAGAGATCGACGGCGCGGGACTGCGGAGGTTGACCGGCGGGCCTTTCGACGACATCGAGCCGACGTATCTGCCTGACGGCGACGTCGTTTTCTGCTCTTCGCGCTGCAATCGCTGGGTGGCGTGCTGGAAAGTGCCGGTTGCGATCCTCTACCGCTGCAACGCCGATGGCCGGAACATTCGCATGCTCAGCAGCAACGCGGTCACCGAGAACACGCCCTCGGTGCTACCCGACGGTCGCTTGCTCTACACACGCTGGGAGTATAACGATCGGAGTCAGCTCTGCTACCACCACCTGTGGACGATCAACCCTGACGGCACCGGCCAGATGACGTTCTTTGGCAACATGCACCCGACCGGGATGCACTACAACATTGCCGGTCGCTGGGGCAACGTGGTGACGTACAAGAACGTGCCGGGCGCGGTGGCGATGCTCGACGCAAAGCCGATCCCCGGCACGCGCAACGTCGTGGCGATCTTCTCGCCCGGTCACGGCCGGCGGGAGCACGAGGGCTTTGTCACCGTCGTCGATCCCCGCCACGGCCCGGATCACCAGGGGGCGGCTCGCCGCATCCACACCAGCGGTGCGTGGCGCGATCCGTATCCCGTCTCGCATAACAGCTTCCTGGTTGCCCGGGGCCGCGAGTTGCATTTGATGGATGACCGGGGCCAGACGCGGCTGCTTTACAATCTCGCACATCCCAATCCCAAAATGATGTTACACGAGCCGGTGCCGCTTCGACCGCGCCGGCGCGAACTACTCGGTGGACGTCGAGCGGCGGCGTCCGGGACCACCGGGCGTCTGATTCTGGCCGACGTCACGCGCGGTCGCAACATGGATCGTGTCCGGCCGGGTGAAATCAAGAGTCTGCTGGTGCTCGAGCAGCTTCCCGCACCGTTCCACAACAGCCCGGGCTTCGACGGCATCAGTCTCTGGGGCTCGTTCACGATTGCGCGCATTCTGGGCACCGTCCCGGTCGAGGCCGACGGGTCTGCATATCTGGAAGTGCCGGCGATGCGGAGCCTCTTCTTCGTCGCCCTGGATGAGAAGGGTCGGTCGGTCAAGAAGATGCAGAGCTTCGTCACCGTGCAACCCGGCGAGGTAACGAGCTGCGTCGGCTGTCACGAACCACGGACCGCCACGCCGAGAAACCCCGGACGAAGTGCCTTGACGGCCTTGCAGCGCGGGCCGAGCAAGATCCAACCCGTTGCGGGTGTTCCCCAGATTATCGATTTTCGTCGGCACGTGCAGCCCATCCTTGACAAGCACTGCACGCAGTGCCATGGGCTCGACGATCCTGACGGGGGACTCTGCCTCGACGGAAGCCGCGGCGTCCCTTCTCATGGCTCTGGGCGCGTGCTGGCGTCGTACGTTGCGCTGGTCCGGCGTTTTGAGGAAGTGGCGGACGGGCGCAACGCCCACGGCAATCATCCTCCCCGGACCATCGGCAGCTCGGCCAGCAAGCTGATCACCAGAATCGACGGCAGTCACTACGACGTGATAGTCTCGGCACAAGAGGCAACAATTATCCGACTTTGGCTCGACTCGGGAGCCGTGGCCAACGGCACGTATGCCATCATGGACGGCGGCACACCCGAAAACCCCAGCCCACATTATATCCGCGAGATGAAGCGCTACGGCATCTTGCCACGCGATCTCGACGCTGTTGCTGACCCGATCGACGTGTATGCGACCGACGAGGCCTACTGGCGGTCGTTTTGGCACAATCCGGAGACACCTTGAGGGATCCTTGCTGAGGCCATTTCGGAGGCAATCGCATGACAACGAGCCAACCGGCAGCCCGTGGATGGCGCGGTCTCGATAGAATGGGAGAGACAGATATGAACTTCATCGGCAAGGCTGGGCTTCTCGCCCTATTGACGTTTTTCGGCTCTTCTTTGCACTGCTGTAATTCGTATTCTGCGGACGAGCAGGTGCCCAAGGTGACTTCTCAGCCAGCGAGGCCGCGAATCGTGATCCCGCCGCAGGAGTTGCGGAAGATTGAAGAGGCGATTCCGCCAAAGGCCTTCGTCGCTCCTCGGAAGCCCCGGAAGCTGTTGATTTTCGAGTTGAACGTGGGATACGGCGGGCACGGTTCGATCCCCTACGCCAGCCGGGCCTTTACGCTGATGGGCAAGAAGACCGGCGCCTTCGAGACGGTCGTCAGCCGAGATCCCGCTGTCTTCAAGCGGGAGAATCTGCGGCAGTTCGACGCCGTTTTCTTCAACAACACGGTGGGGAATCTGTTCGAGGACCCCCAGTTGAGGCAGAACCTGGTCGAGTTTGTCTACGGCGGGGGCGGGTTGCTGGGCGTCCACGGGACTTCGGTGGCCTTTACCCGCTGGCCCGGTGCCCACGAGGACTGGCCGGAGTTCGGCATTATGCTGGGCGCGCGGGGCGCCAGCCATCGCGACAACGACGAGCACGTCGTGGTGAAGCTGGATGACGCCGGGCATCGGCTGAATCGGGCTTTCGGCGGTCGCAGCTTCGATTACCGCGACGAGTTCTTTCGGGTTCACGGGCCCTATTCGCGGGACAGGGTCCGCGTGCTGTTGAGCATCGACACCCAGCGGACGGACATGAACCAGGGGATCGCCCGGGGTAATTGTGTCCGCGAAGACGACGATTACGCCCTGGCGTGGGTACGCAGTTACGGCCGGGGGCGCGTGTTTTATTGCACGATCGCCCACAACCCGTACGTCTTTTGGGACTCGAAGATGTTGCGGTTCTATCTGGGGGCCGTTCAATTCGCCCTGGGCGATCTGGCGGCGGGGACGATCCCCAGCAGCAAACTGACGCCCGCGACTCGTGCCCGGGAGAAACTGGGCTGGCGTCTGGGAGTGACGGCGTACAGTTTCCAGAAGTACACTCTCTTCGAGGCGATCGATAAGACGGCCGAGTTGGGGCTGTCGTATATCGGCGGGCTGAGCTTCCAGAAGGTGAGCAAGGAGATACCCAAGAATTTCGAGCCGGGGCTCAGCGACGAGGAGCTGAAACAGATCCGTCTGAAACTCGACGCGGCCGGTGTGCGTTTGATGACCTATTACATACACAGCATACCGGGCGCTGAGGCCGGCTGTCGCGAGGTGTTCGAGTTCGGCCGAAAGATGGGCATCGAGACGTTCATCTCCGAGCCATTGCCGGAGGCCCTCGATACGATCGAGAAGTTCTGCGACGAGTACGAGATCAACGTGGCCATCCACAATCACGGCAAGGACGTCTCGCCGCGCTACTGGCGGCCCGAGGGGATCCTGGAGGTCTGCCGGGGCCGCAGCAAGCGGATCGGCGCCTGCGGCGACCTGGGCTACTGGATCCGCAGCGGTATCGACCCGATCGAGGCGGCCGGGAAGCTGGGCAAAAAGCTGATTACGCTGCAAGTCCACGACCTCGACGAACTGGGCAGCCAAGGTCACGACGTGCCGTGGGGAACCGGCGCCGGAAAGACGCAGCAGTTCGTCAGTGCAATACACCGCCTGGGCATCAAACCCACGATGTTCGGGCTGGAATACTCCTTCGACTGGTTGGACTCGATGCCGGAGATGGCCCAGTGTGTCGACTTCTTTGACGATCTATCGGTGAAACTGGCAGAGTGAGCCGGAGACCCGGATGACAATGGACTGCTGCGAGAGTCATTTTGCCGGGCCAGTGTGCCCACGGCAGACTGTGTGCCCACGGCAGACTGTGTACCCACGGCAGACTGTGTACCCACGGCAGACTGGGGCGTCGTGTATAATGGGGCCGATTCTGGTGGACCTCTTCCTTACTTCTGGACTTTTGCAAAATGCGGATTCAGTCTCCCCTCTCCCTCTGGGAGAGGGGCAGGGGGTGAGGGCATATGGAAGGCACGCAAGCAAGGCAAGGCGTTTCTCAGTCAATAGCCCTCACCCTAGCCCTCTCCCAGAGGGAGAGGGGACCGATTTGCAAGAGTCCAGTTACTTCTTGGAGAACCCAAGTGATGTTGCGATATGCTGCCCGTGTTGCTTGTCTGCTGGTAATCCTGTTTTCGTTGACTCCTGTCGGCCGGTCGGCACCGAAGGGGATGGCGACTTTGAAGATCGGGGCGGCGGCGCCGGATTTCAAGCTGCCGGGGGTCGACGGGAAGACCTATCGACTCTCGGATTTCGCCAAGGCCAAGGTCCTGGTGGTGGTTTTCACCTGCAACCACTGTCCCACGGCCCAGGCGTACGAAGACCGCCTGATACGGTTGCACGCCGACTTCAAGGGTCGGGGTGTGGCCGTGGTGGCGATCTCGCCGAACGATCCCAAGGCGGTTCGGCTGGACGAACTGGGCTACAGCGACCTGGGCGATTCGCTGGCCGACATGAAGATCCGGGCGAAAGACAAGCGTTTCAAGTTCCCCTACCTGTACGACGGCGAGACACAGAAGATGTCGGTGGCCTACGGTGTGCTGGCCACGCCGCACGTCTTCATCTTCGATGCTCGCAGAAGGCTTCGCTACGTGGGCCGAGTGGACGACTCGGACGTGGGCAAGGTCAAGTCGCACGATGCCCGCAACGCGATCGAGGCCCTGCTGGGAAACAAGCCCGTGCGGGTGGAGACGACGCGGGTCTTCGGCTGTTCGACGAAGTGGTCGGACAAGCGGAAGAGTGCGGCTGAGGCCCTGAAGCGATGGAACGGGGAAGCGGTGTCGCTGGGCACAATCGACGAGAAGGGGGTCGAGCAACTGGCGAAGAACGATACCAAGAATCTCTGGCTGATCAACGTTTGGGCGACGTGGTGTGGTCCCTGCGTGGAAGAGCTGTCGAAACTGGTGACGATCAACCGGATGTACCGCAAGCGATATGTGGAGTTTCCACACCTTTAGAAGTGAACTCTATCAGCCCCCGGGCAACCCGGTGCTGTTTGCCCTGCGGTTCCCACCAGAGCGTGATCTTAGACAGAACCGCCTTGGCCACCGCACGCACCTTCATGGGATCGGCTGTCTGAAAGTGCGTCCGCAACCGGGAGAGTTCAGCCATGGCCTTCTTGGCCAGCTTGTCCAAGTCCTGCTTGCCCCCGCCGGCCGCGTCGAGTTCCGCTTGCAGGGACGCTCGCCGCTCCCTCAACTGACCCAGTACCTTTGACAAGTCGGGCATATCGCCGGCATCGGCCAGCAACAGGTTTTCGGCCGCTTTGCTGAGCTTTTTGTCAGCGTCCCGGATCTTGGCCTTCAGAGACCGCGTATTGACCCCTTGGCTGCCATGGGCCTTGACCTTCCGGGCAGATGGCCTCGCGGATCTGGTCGGCCGCTGCGGGCGTCAGAAGGGCCTTCTCGACCACGTTCAGAACATACGGCTCGATGGCGTCCTGCCGAACCCGGTACGTGTGACGGTGGCTCCTGCCGGTCATGGGGCCCGTGATGCAAACGTAGTATTGCGGCTTCGGCTTCCCGCTTCGGTAACGCCCTCCGCCACCCGGGCCGCCATAAAGCCGGCCTCCGCAGTGTCCGCAGGTCAACAAGCCCGTCAGAAGATAGCCGTCCGATCGCGGGGCCGTCCTGAGTAGCCGCCTGTTGGCTATCTTTCGCTGGGCCCTGTCGAACGTGTCAGCGGACACCAGACGCTTGTGGTCATTCTCCAAGACCACCAGGGGCTTAGGCCGTCGTTTCCGTTGCTGCTTGCCACTGACCGGAACAATATCGCCGTCGCTGCCCACCTCGAAGAACTTACCTCCAGTGTAATGCCCACAGGCTCGGCGGCCGGTGTAGATCTGGTTCGATAGAATGCACTTGACGGTCTGCCACGTCCAGAAACCGCCACGTGGGGCGGGCGTACCCTTGCGGTTTAGTTTCGTGACGAGCCACTGAATACCGCAGTCGCCATCGGTGTAGGTCCGGAACATCCATCGCACCGTGGCGGCCGTCGCGTCTTTCGCCGGGCTTAGCTTAGACCTCCACCCCTTCGGCTTGACGTACTTCTCGCCGTAGGGCACCCGTCGCACGAGCTTCCCGCTGGGATCGTGGATCAGCCGGTCGTATCCGTACACGGCAGCCGGGCTGGTCGTGCCATTCTGGACGGCTTGCGATCGGGCCCGCGTCACGTTCCGGGACAGGTCTCGCAGGTATTGGTGCTTGCCCTCAGTCTGGATATTGTAGATCACCCGCCCGGCGAAGTCTTCCCAGTTGATCGGTCCCTCGGCCACGGTCACGAGCTTGACGCCGGCCTGGCGTAGCGGGTGGATCCAGTAGCCGGCCTCGACCGAATCGAACCGGCCGAACCTCGACAAGTCCCAGCAGAGAATCACGTCAAACTCCCGCCCATTGCAGGCGTCGTGGTGCATCCGCTGAAACTCCGTCCGCTTGTCGGTCGCGGCTCCACTGACACCCGACTCGAAGTATTCACGAACAATGCGGTAGCCGTCGCGCTCGGCGAGTTTCGCCAGTTCGGCCCGCTGTTGATCCGGGCTGCCCTCTTGCTTCGGATCGGACATACGGATGTAGCTCACCGCTGGGGTCAGGGTCTTGCTCATGGTTTGGTTTCCTTTCGGATGGTTGGTTCTGTTAAAGGCCCCGCCCGGCATCCGTGCCGGAGGGGCTGCCGGTGCTTAGTCAATCTCTCCGTTCGATCCGTTGCCGTTGCGGAACGCAGCCGGGACGGGGATGCCCATGGCGGCTTGCTCCAGCAGGCCGTCGGGGCGAACGTAATGGCGCATCGTTACGCCCTGCGGGGCGTGCCCGAGAAATAGTACCGCCACTTCCGGCCCGGACTTCTCGGCAACCTTTGTACCGGCCGTTCGGCGAAGGGCCTGTAGGCCGAAGTAATCCCGCGGAGGGATGGCAGCGAAGCGCTCGAGCTTACGCAAGTGAATCCAAAACTGTCGCCGGACCCAAGGCAGCGGGAACACTAACTCCCGGTCACTGCGAATCGTCCGCAGATGTTCCAACGCAACGGGATGCAGATAGGCCAAATGCGGGCGCCGTGCCTTCATGGCCTGCGGCGGGATGGTGATCCGACGTTTCGCCCAGTCAATCCACTCCATCCGCAGGGCGAATAACGTGCCGGCCCGCAGCCCTGTAAAGTAGGCCAATACCAACACGCCACGCCACCAGGCCGCGGCCTTGAATGGCAGGTCGTGTGGTGTGTCCATGCACGGTGCGGAAAGATAGACCGCGTTGAGGTGGTCGACCGAGACGATCGACGGGATCCGCAGTTGTCGCTGGGGCGGCTTGATCCATGGCGGCCTGTCGATCAGGCCGAGGCAATCGCGGCGACGGGGGCCTGGAGGGCCGGCGAATTCCAAGAGGGTCTGGATGTTGCTCAGGTGCCCCTGAATCGTAGTGGGACTCATTCGGCGGTAGGTCACGACGCCAGCGGACGCGGCCAGCACGTCCCTGAACGTGGCGAGCAGGTCTCGGGTGATTTCCGCAAGCGGTGAGTCACCAGTGATCAGCCGCCAACGTCGAAGCGTGATCCGGTAGCGGTCGATCGAACCTTCCGTGGCGTCGGCCAACCGTAACCGCAGGTAGTGAGTCTCGAAAAGGGAGCACAACGTCAACTTGCCGGTGGTGGGAAACAGGGATTCGCCCTTTTGAGTTATCCACTTGTCGGCTGCTGTGGCCCGGGCAAGGTAGGCGTCGGGGTTTTCGAGAACCCGATCAGTCCCGGCCTCGGACCGGACCTGTTGAACCAACTGGACCAGGTCAAGCTCCGCTTCCTTCCGGGCGGCTTTCCAGAGGGAAGGATGGTGTTGTCGGATGTCGCGCAGGTTGCGATCCGTGGTGCCCAGCTCGATCGCAGCCTGCTTGTACGTGGCACCGAGGACGATTATCCGGGCCGCCTGGGCAATGTAGTTTCGCGTCCGTTTTGTCGCGCCGAACTTCTGTCCTCGGCACCCCTTCGGCTCGGCAAAAATTGAAGTGTACCGCCAGCCGCTCGAACACTTCCGCCGTTTGATCCATTGGGCGGTTCGGTTTTCCTCGGGCGCCACCGCCCGATGCTCCCTGCTTTTGACGGGGCAGGCGCAGATCGGGCAGGGCCCGTCGAAACCTTTCGGCTTCCGGTGCCAGTCGGTCGGTTTGGGAGGGTTCATGCTTCCCCCCTTTCGACTTCGCGCATCCGATCGCGGGCAACGTCCGGGTTGCCGACAACGTGCCAGTAGACCTCGATCGTATCGGACGTTTTGCGGATCGAGACCGCCAGCGACTCCTCCATTTGCGGGTCGAAGCAGTCGCAGTGATCGGCAAAGTCAACGGCCCGGACAACCGCCAGACAGTTTTTCATCGCTTCGTCGGCGGTCTCCGGCAAGATGGTTTCGGAGTGGAGGTTGAGCACTTTGTCGATGATGCTCAGGTGGGTTTCGGGGTGGGTGGTTACGCTCACGAGGCACCCCCTTTCTTCGGACAGAAGCCGAACACGGCCCAACGGGCGTCGCCGCCGGCCATTTGCCGTCGGTTGTGGTGGCGGACCAGGGCGATCGCCTGGCACATCGTGAGGTCCCTTTCCAAGACCTCCAGGGAGGTGAGCCGGTCGGGCAGATAGATAGGCGACGTGGGGCGGTAGCCGTCGGGCAGGGTGCCGACGTAGACCGTGTGCCGTCCATGCTTGGACATTTGCGGTCCTCCCGCGCTTGCGCGCAGCAAAAGACCCCGACCCGATGGTGCTGTCAAGGCGGTACGAGTCCGCCTGGGTGTCCTTGCGGAACACGCCACACCATCGGGCCGAGGTCCTTGGTTCTCGCATTACTTCTGACATGATTCTCGTATTGTGCTAAGGGAGCACTGTTGACGCCCGTACTTTACCATCCCCGCCGCGTGGGTCAAGCCCAGGCCTTTCCGATCAAGTGCAAAATTTTGCACTTGATTCCGCCGCCCGCCTCAACTTCCGGCGAATTCGCCGGAAGTATCCCCCGTGCGGGGTAATTGTGGGGAATTCCCCACAATTATCCCGCCGCGGGCTGCCCGCCACGTTTCATCGCCCTCAGACGCCCCAGCGGCCTATCTACAGCCGTCCAGTGTACCGGCGTCTATCTTGGCCTCGGGGCTCCGCGGGGCTCTGTGGGCCTCACTCCTCCATGGCCAGGAGCTTATGCAGGACCTTTCCCAACCACCGCTGGCCGGCGGCCTTTCCCTGGTCGGGCGTCGTGGCCTTGTGGAAGTCCATAAAGAACACCTCGAAATCTTCGAGGGTGATCGCGTTCACCCGGTAGGCACAGATCAGAATATCCATGCACAGCTCGTCCAGTGGCTTGTCGAGCGCGCGTTCGGCCGCCTGGCTCACTCGCGCGTTGAAGGAAGGTAGTTCCATCGATCACCCGAACGGTAAGTTCAGCGGGGCGAAGGGGAGTTTTCTGTACTCGTTGAATTTGATCCACCATCGCCCCGGGTCTTTCTCCGGCAGCTTGTAGCCTTGCGGGTCCAGGAACACCTCGCCGTAGTAGGTGACCCCATGGCTGTCCCGCGGCAATTGAGGTCCCGAGTCCTCTTCCCCAAGGACTAAATGTCGCGGCCCCTTGTTGAGCACCTTGTGTGGAAACCACAACTTCCTGTTGAACTCGATCACGATCACCACCTTGCGATACGACACCTCGCCGACAAAATCCATGTCCGCGCTGTAGCTGCCGATCTTGCCGGCAAACTTCGGAAACGTCTTGCCATCGACCGTTATCACATCGCTGTTGATGGCGTCGAGGTACTGGTCGGCCTCGTTCGCGTTGTACGACAGCCGATTCATCTTGACGGTCAGGACTAGGTTGTACTGGAGCCTTAGCGGTGGCGGGTCGAACGGATCGCCTGCCGTGTTTTCGTATGGCTTGCCGTCGAGATCCTTTTCCAGAAATAGCTGGTACGGCACCTCGGTCCAGTCCCACGTGGGCGGCATCGCCATCACGTTGCCGGGCGTGCTGCCCGCGCTGCCCGGTGCGGTATGGGTCCAGGTGACCTCCACGTACCAGGCCATATCGTGCTCGGAACTCTGCTGCGGACTAATCAGCGAGACGAGCGCCGCCGCATCTTCGGGATAGGCGCTGCCGTATCTGGGCAACCCGTTGGCCTGCACGACCACTTGGCCGTCATCGTCCACACTATTAGTCCGCACGACATACGTTTCGTAGTAGGACACCCCGCTCTTACTTTCCACCGGTCCCCGCCGGCTGCCGGGCTTTCGGGTTGCCTTGCCCACAACTGCCATGGCTGCTGTTCCTTTACGTTATCGGATTTTTACTTCACCCATACCAAAGTCGAGTTTCTCTAACATTTCGTCCCGCTTGCGATTCGCCTTCCGCTCCTCGTCCAACTGCTGTTTGACGATCCGCAGGATCTGTTCGTCGGTCTTTTGGGCCGTGCCCTGGAGACCGCGGCCGACAAACGCCGAATAGGCTTCAGGGGAACCCGGCGTAGCGGCGCCACGCAACTGGAGAAAGCCGCCGTCACCACCACGCAACTGCTGGTCGATCAGGCTACTGGCCATGCTCATCCGGTCGGCCAGCCGCTCGCCCATCCGTTGGAGGTTCTCCCGGGCCTGCGCCTCACGGGCCGTGATGGCGCGCGGTATCGCGGCGATCGCATCGCTCACGTTGGCCAACGCCTTGATCTGGGAGGCCACGCCGTCCGGCGCCCCCGGACCGGCAGCGCCAGCGGCAGCGGCAGCCGGACGATCGATAACGCCGAATGTCCTGCCCTGCGTTTTTTTCCACTCTGCGCCTAGTTTTGCCCAGTCGTTTTGCAGTTGTTGGAACGGATCGAGCACCGGCATCAGCCATGGGGCTGCTTGCTTCAATTTGTCGAGCCCCTGGACCATCCAGTTGATCGCGTTTGCCGCCTTCTCAATCTGCGAAATCAGCCCGCCCGACTTTTCCAGCGACTGGCCGTTGAGTGTTGCGATCAGGTTCGTGATCGCGTCATTCGCCGCGGCCGCACCCTTTGCTGCCTCGTCGCTGAAGGCAATACCCAACGCCTCGGCGTCTTTCGTCATCCTTTCGATGCCCTCGCGTCCCTCGGCCAACGTGTTAATCAGAGCCATGTTGCCCTTGCTGAAAATGTTGGCAGCAGCAGCGGCCTGTTCCGTTTTTGTGGACACTTTGCGGAAGGCCTCGGCAATGGCGATGAACTGCTGGTCCGGACTCTTCTGGATCAAGTCCTGGATCGACAGGCCCAAGAGCTTCAGTGCCGGCACGGCCGCACCTGCGCCCCGGGCCGCCTCGCCCAACCGCTTGGCCATGGTCGTGAGCCCGGCGTCCAGCGTATCGGCGCCCGCCCCGGTCAACTCGGCCGCGTGGCGAAGGCCCTGGAGCGCCTCGGTCGTGATCCCGATCCGGTCGGCCAGCTTGCCGGTCGAGTCCATCAAGTCCATGTTTTTCTTGACCATGGCGACCAGGCCGCCCACGCTGGCCACGCCTATCATCGTACTACTGAAGGCCGCCAGCCGTTTGCCGGCCGCCTGGACCTTGGAGCCGAACGTCGAGACCTGCCGGCCGCTGGCCTGTATCCCCTTTGTGAACGCACCCGTGCGCGCCTTCAGGTTCACCACCAGCTCGCCAACTGTTGCCGCCATGTTGTCACCTCAAGTTTTCAAGTCGATCCAGAATCCCGTTCATAAAACGATCCACAATCGCCAACTGCTCTTCGCTGGTGCTAGCCCAGTCGACCTGCAACTTCAGCACCTCGACCTGCTCGCCGCACAACACACCGTACACCCGGGCCGTGGTCAGTATGTCGATCACGATGTTGCTCATGGTTCTCTCAAAATCCCGCCCGCCGGCGTCCGATGAGAACCGCCGGCGGACGGTTACCCGGGCGGGGCGCCGGTGCAATGCTGGACACCGGTGCCCGCACGCCCGGGTGGACAACATGTTTACGCTCCCACCAACTCATCCCTTGCAATTGTGCAGGTTGCTTGCGGATACGCGCCGATCGGTAGGACGCTGATCTCGTATAAGTCGGCCTGGCGGATAATCGAATCCCAGTAGACACCGGCCCACATCGCGTTTTTGCGTTCGTACTGGACGTCGTACCCTGCGCTCGCGCCCTGGAACTCGCCGCTTTGTGTCGCCGCAACCGCGCGACGGCCCGCGGGATTGTCGCGTGGGGTAAGGCGGTAGGCCAGGCCGTAGTGGTCAGGCCAAACCCGTAAATTGCCAGCATACGTGGAGCCAATGATTTGCTCCCAATCGTGGTCAACCAGCGCTATGATGTTGCAACCGGTGGCCAGCGACGCGTCAAACGCACCCGGGGCAAACAGTTGGTTTGCCACGTGCCCCTCACCCATCTTATTCCAGACGACACACCAGCCGGTCAGCGTTTCGTCGAACAAGGCCATCGAACCGCGGGCGGGGTCGTACTGTTGCGGCAGCGGATCCGCCGTGATCTCCGCCAGCCGCCGACGCATCAGCGCCTTCTCGGCATCGCGAGCCGGGTCGTACTCGGAATCGCCGCTGCCGAACCGGCGGTTGATATAGCGGTCGAGGTAGCTGTTGCACCGCGCTCGGATCGTCGCAGCGTCGGCGTTGCCAAACTGGCGGTCCAGGATCTCAGCCCCCCGTCTGACCGCCGCGTCCGGCAGACCTGCGACGCTCAGGAACCCGTCTACCGCATCGCCGGTGTCCACCACGTCCGAGGCGTGCAATCGGGTCGGACGCCACAGCGGCGGTAGCTCGTTACCGTCCGCGTCGCGCTGCGGGTGGCCGTGGCGATCCAGCCGCCATGCTTCGTCGACTTGCAACACCAGCGAACTCGATAAGGCGTCTGGATCGCTTTCCGCCAAGGCCATGACGTAATCGCCGAGCGGCCGGCCGCCCTCCGGCGGTGTCTTTAGTGCGGTCGCGTCGATGTGCAGATCACCGCGCACGACCTCCACGCGGTTAACCTTCAGTTGCCCGTCGGACTCCCGCACGCCGATGGTGTCCAGCCGTGGGTTCTTGACCCGGCCCAGGAATTTCCCCAGACCGTCGGAACTCAGGTCGGGATGGGTGAACCGGCTTTTCAGTCCATTGGGCGCCGACCTGGTTAGTTTGACGATCGTGCGTAACGACTCGCCATCGAACTCGCCCCGACCCTCCGACTTGAACGGTCCCTCTTGGGCGATCACGAAACCGTGGACGATCGCTCGCTTACGGTCCACGCCGATCGGTTGGCCGTGGCTGTCGACGCGCAACCAGTCAGATGTTTCTTTTAGTAGCGTTCTCATTGGTGTAGCTCCTAGTCCTTGTATTTGACGTTAAACTAGCCGCGGTTTGGCAAGATGGCTCGGCAAATTATCGCGTTGGATTTTTCGCGGGTCGATGTGCTTGATGGATCGTGGAATCTGCGGGGCCTGGCTGTAGTTTGGTTCGCGCAGATGGCTTCGCGCGTCGATGTCCTGCGTGCTCAGAGCGTCGATGAATTGTTGCTCAGCACGGGTTGCGTAGACCAAGTCCACGATGTGCCCGACGATGGTGTTGCAAAGCCTTTCGTGTTCGGGCTTCAGGTCCGCGCAGATTTCGCTGCCGGCGGCATGGAGTTCGCGGGACACGATTTGCTCCTGGAGTTTGATCGCCTTCAACGTCACGTCGCGGTTGCGAATGAACTCTTGACGTTCCGGCACGGGCGCGGCCGGCATCGCAACCGTCTTGACCATCGCGACCGCCGCACGGTGAATCTCCTCGGCGGACAGTTGTGCCTCCGACGGGACCGGGCCAAGTTCGGCGATCTGTTCTTCGATACCCGCCAACTGCGACTTGAACTCGCCGAGCTTTTCGACGGCTGCGACGTAGGTGGCGAAGTCTTGCAGCGTTCTCGGCTTCTTTTGTTTGGCCATTGGGATGGCTCCTTTGAGAAAGTTATGCGGCTTCGGTCGCCGCGGGTTGGGGTGTCGGTAATGAATAGTGATCGGCGGGGAACTCGATACGTGGTGCAAGCAGACAGTCCGCACCCCCGATCGCCTCCACCAGGTCCGCCGGCTGGGCGCGGGCAATCTCCAGCAGCTCGGCCGTCTGGCACTCGACGTGATTGAGCGCGAGCGTACGTGCTAAGTCGTTCGGCGTCTTGACGCCGGGGTAGATGAGCGCCAAGCTCCCTTCGAACGCCTCGACAATTGTGGTCACCTTCTTTTGGATCAACTGCCGATGGCCAGCGTAGAACTCGGCCAGCCTCCGCTCGAACAAGGGGCCGGCGGCCAAGCGCTCGACTGCCTTCGTCTCTTTCGTCAAGAGGGTGTCCATCGTGGCAGTGAACCACGATTGGGCCAGCATACAGAAGGCCACGGAGGCGTCGCATTGATGGATCAGGGTCATTTTGTTCTCTATAAGCCAACGCACATGATACATAAGGCCTTTGTTGCAGATGTCCATTGTTTCTTTAATGTTTGTCCTATCCTCCTTGGCGGTGCATTGCCGAGGCTTGCCGGTTATCTTTCCAAGCAGTTCGGTGACAAGATCGGCCGACTCTTTCAAAATCTCAGGTCTCCGCTTTTTCAACGCGACTATCACCTTTTCGGTCACTTCTCGTCGCGCCATCAATTGCAGCTCCAGTTTCTCTGCCATCTCAAGTCCCTCGTTTCTGGGTTATGCGGCGACGCCGCGGTCAGTTGTTTTGTACGCCCGATTGTAATTGTCCCGTGGCGCTCACCAGCCGGTCGGCCAGGAAGGCGAAGAGTTCGTTCACCACCACGCCTCGCGCGGCGACGGTTGCCGCGGCGACGGCGCGCTCGGCGTACGGCTTGATCTCGTTGCGAGACACCAACCCCTCGCCCATCGCCGGCGCGGCTAACTGAAAAACTCCGCGGCGGATCGTTTTTGCACTAGGCATGTTTGGCAGGCTCCTCGAAGTGTTCCGCCCGCTCGCGCATCAGCGCCAACAGCGGATCATCCTCGGCGGCGCCGCCCCCCGCCCCAACCCGTGCTCGGCTGACCGGCGAGAGGCCAAGTTCCCCGAGGTACTGGAGGAGCTGTTTCTTCAGCATCGACTCGGCGTTGAAAATTGGGTTTAGGTACGGGTTCCCGTTGGCCTTGTTGACCAACACAAACTGTCCCAGGCCGTCGGCGTTCTGTGCAAACTTTGCGCCCTGCAAGCGGACGGCGACGTATTGAGCCCACGTCTCGCAGTACAGGACCATGATCGCCACGTCAGAGCTGGCCAGGATCTTCATTCCCCGCAGCACCGTCACCAGCCACTTCCAGGCGACCTTGGCCTCGCCGTCCAAGTGCCGAGGGCAGTCCGGCGCCTTTCCGTCCGCCTTGGGTTCCCGCTTCAATGCCCGCTTGCCGGGATTGCCGGCCAGCTTCTTTTGGGCTACAGTCTTCGGTTTCGTGCCTCGTTTCATGCCGCCTCCTCCTTGCTTAACTTGCCGTCAGTCACCACGCCCCCCACCCCCCCAAAACTTGCGGCGAAAAAAGCGAAGGGTCTCACCGGTCCCCAGAACTGAGCCTTTCTGAGAATATCACCCCCCTACCCCCCCCGTCCTGCCGTCTCCGCCTAGTGGCACTCACCGCAGATGCTCTCCAGGTTGTCCCATTGCAGTCTCAGTGGGTCGTTGACGCCGTTGAATGGCTTGAGGTGATGGACCTGCGTTGCCTCTGTGGTTCGTCCTGCGACTCGGCACACCTCACATAGCGGGTCGCGTGCCAGCTTCCTGATCCTCAGCCTTACCCACCGAGCGTCGTACCCGCGTTTGTGTCGGCTCCCTCGCGCCCTGTTCGCCCACGTCGACAGACTCCACCCGCACGCCCCGCACTTGTCGGTGTGCCTGATGGCCCGGCATCGTGGGCATAGCCTGCCTGGTCGGGTTGGCATCACGCCTCGCCCTCCCCAGCAACCTGGGATGAAGGCGACGGCTCGCCTGGGCTGGCAGGCACGTCCCATGGGTTCTCTGCTGGCCCGATCGGCAACTGCTCCGAGCCGTGGTCCCGCCTGCCTGCTGCTGCGTCTAGCTTGGTCACCTCGCGGGCCTCTGTGCATTTCAGCCGATGGGATCGCAGCCCGTGTTTCAGCCATGCCTTCAGCCGTTGGACACCAGATGGATCGGTGGGATCGTCCAACGGTCGGACGACGATCGTGAACGTGGGCTGTGGTTTGGCCTTGCTCATGCTTCGATCTCGCTTCCTCGAATGGCCAGACCTATCGGGACAAATCCAGACCGACCACCAATGCCCCGATAGGCATGACCACCACCACTCGGGACACACCTACTACGTAGGGTATGTGTCCCGATAGGTGGTAGCCATCTGTCGGACCCCCGTCCCGATAGGTCGTCCCGATAGTCCCGATAGCTACTCATGGGTGGTCCTCATTCCGCTAACTTGTAGCCGTCGTACGGCGTTTTTCGATTGCTCTTTTGGACCTCGACGGGCACCACATCGTCGGCCTGCAGTAACTCAGCCAGTGCCGCCTTGAACTGGCTGGCCTTCAGCCCGGCCACGTCCCTGATAATGCTGGACGTTTCGCCAGCGGGGAACTTGGCCATGGCGTTGCAGATCTTCTGCTTGTCGCGCTCGAGCCGGCTCTCCCGGGTCGTTGCTTGCGCTTCCTCCCGACGGTCGTCTGCGGCCTCCCTGGCGTCCCGTGGGGCCTTGACCTCCACCTCCCACCGTCGGCCTCCCACGTCCTTACGGCTGTCCTCGGCGATATCCAAGGCATGCAGGGCGGAGTGTCCGGCCCGCCCGCCGACGTTGAACCACAGCTTGTGGTCGCCTGGTCGGTCCGGATCGTACTTCTCTCGCCGGCTGACCAGCCACCATTGCCCGGCGAACGCCGAGAAGCCCGACCAGGCCAGATCGGGAAGCTCCGCGGGGGCGTAAGGGTCAACCACGCCTTTCTTGGTATGGTGCAATAAGAGCGGAGTGCAGCCGTTGCCCGTACAAACCTCATTCAACCGACCCAAGATCTTGCCTTGTTTCAGCATGTTGCCGGCATCGTCGCCGGGCATGCACAGATAGAGTGGATCCAGGAAGACCGCCTCCAGTTCGCGATCGAGGATGAACTCACCCAGGGCGTCGAGGTGGCGTAGATCGGACAGTTGCGGAAGCTGATCCTCAAACACCAGGCCGCCAACGTCGCCGAGCCTGAGCCCTTTGCTCTCGGCTACCCGCCTGGCGTAGTCTTGTAGGACCGGCAGGCCGCCTTCGCCAGACATAAATCCGACGGAGATTGCCCGCTCGACCGGCAAGGTGCCGAGAAACGGGGTCGCGGTGGCCAACGATAGGGCCGCGTCAACGGCCAGCAGGGTTTTGAGCGTCTTTTCCGCGCCGCCCATCAGCAGCGGTTGACTGGCCACCAGCGTGTCGTCGATCAGAAACTCGATTTCGTATTCGGCCGCGTCCAACTCGGCACACGTCACGCCCTTGAATCGGATCGTATCGCCGCGGGCGTCGGGTTTCTCGGCGGGCGGCTTATGCGTATTGGCCTTTCGGCCATTCTGCATGGGCTGATTGAACCACTCCGGCGCCACCTCGACCAGCTCGCGTAGCTTCTCGACCGTACCGCCAGCGTCGAGCCAGTCGGACACGTCCTGTTTATCGGCCAACCCCGGCAGCTCGATCACCTTGACGCTCGCCGCCACACCCTGGCAGCTCTGGGCCACGTCTTGGCCGTGATCGTGGCCGGCTGTATCGTTGTCGGGTAAAGCCACCACTTGCCGGCCCGTAAAATACTCGCCGTAGCCCGCCTTCCACTGCTTACTACCGCCGACGTTTGTTGTCGCCACGAGCCCCAGGCTCCGCAGTCGGTCAACGTCCTTTTCGCCTTCGCAAACAAAAATCGTTGCCGTCGTGTCGGCCTTTAACAATTCGGGGAGGCGGTAGAGAACCCGCCGGATCGCCTTCACACTCCAGACCCAGCCGCCATTGCCGTCCGGCCGCCGCTGCTTAAACGTCTTGTCGCTGTACCGCACGGACTGATAGACCATCGTGCCGTCCCGGTCGTGGTAGTCGTAGGTGGCCACGATTTGCGGGCGGCCGTTGCCGTTGTCGGACGGAAACAAGTCGGCCATCGTCAACCCGATTGCCGCGACCACATCGACCGTCTTGCAACCGGCCTGGCATCTCAACAGCGCCCGCCCATCGTTGCCGACGCCAACCGACAAGCTGGCCGTGTTGTCGTCATGCGACGGGCAGCAGGCCATCCATCGGCCACCGTGCTCGCGGACACCTTCGAGCTTGGCCAGCAGGTTGTCGATCGTGGCGGAACTCATGCGACCTCCCCGTCTGGCAAAACAGGATACGGAAGTTCCGCGAAAGTCAGCGTCCGGCCGAGTAACTGTTCTCGCCGGGCAGTGAAGAGGTTACAAAAGTGGATGTGGGTCGCGGCCGTTTTGGCAGAACTACGGGAATCTGTAAGCATATACCGCTTGATTGCGCGGTTTGCTCTTTCGCGGTGTTGCACGATCAGTCTACCTAACAACGCTGGGGTCAGGGTCGGAAAGTGGACTCCGAATTCCTGGCCCGCAGAATCCCGGACCAAAACAAACCAAGGGAAGTCACGGGCCCGGACCATGGCGAGAACTCGACGGGCAATCGGTTTCGGTAGTTCGTGCAGTTTGCTCATGCGGCCTCCGCCTTTTTTTCTCCCAACAGGTCGCGCACTCTGGAGGCGCATTCCTGGAGGTTGTCGAGCAGTTGCCGATCGGCCGGATCGAAGGGTAGGAAGGTGACGCTGGCCAACTCGGACAAGATTAACAACTGGCGGACGGCGCCCTCAAGATACGGATCGGGAATCTTCTCACCCATCGTCGCGCCCCCCGGCTTCCTCTGCCAGCTCCCGCGCGGCGATTCCCAGCAACATGGCGGCCACGATCTCAACCGCCTCGGCGGGAATCGGAGGCAACTCGGCGGGGACCTCGATCGGCAAGGGTTGGGCGGGGGCGATCACGACGTGGCCTCCCGGCAACGTTCCTGAGCCGCACGTTCCGCCAGCCTCAAAAGTGACCGAAGCAGGCGGGCCTCCCGAAGGTTCTCGGAAAGGCGGGTGCGCACTTCCTCTGGAGGCGGAAGCCGATCAACCGGACTGGTGGCGGAAATGCTGTTGCTCACAATGACCCTCGGACGCTCGGGTGGCGTTTAGGGTCATTCTTACAGAGGGCGGTTACAGAACGGTTACGGGCCGTGCAACAAATCTGTAACCGGATTAGGCGTAGGCGTCGATGATGACGCGAGAATGCTCGGTTCGAAGGGAAACGGAGACTCCTGCCTCTACCATGGCAGTGTTTACGCGGCTAACGGCAGTCTTGATTCTGCCGTCGGGAATGTCAGACGTTTCGCCTTGACCTCCCCAGACGTCGTCAAGAATATCCTGAAAATCGGCCTGCTGCCGTGGGGCCTTCCACACGAAACTGAGCAATTGCCACGGAATTCTCTGCATTGAGACTTGCTTGCCGGCATGCCAGAATTCGCCAACCGCTCTCGGGCCATCCTCTGGCAGCTCATCTTCCCCGTCCGATTTCTGCGGATCGACCGCAGACGCCTCCACCCCCCGCAACTGGATCACCATCCGCTCCAGGGTCACCTGGATCTCGTCCCACTCGTCCCAGACGGGTGCCGGCGAGAAGGACACGAGATTCCCCTTCCGGTAGATGCGAACTACCGAACTGCTGTCATATCCGCGGGCCTCCAGGGCGGACGCCAGATCCCCGCCGTGATCTCGCAACCATGCGGCTACGGGGATCCTCTCCCGGTTGAAGCTCAGGTCACCCTCCCAGACTAGACGCGAGAAAGTGATGTACTGCACCGCGTGGGAAATGAACTTTTCGAGAAGATCGGCGGTTTCCGCCGCCGTCAGAGTAGAGGTTTCAGCCATGATTCTCACCTTTCTGCCGGGCCACCGGGCAGCCGCCTCCTGAAAAGGTGAGAAATCAGGTGGCGGCTGCGCGGCCGTTGTCCCTCCGTCGAGGGGCCCGGCTGTCAATTATCAGCGTACCAATTTTTTTGGATCAGACAAAGGCACCCAACCTTGATACCGGACGTGCCGAAGCCGCCCCCGGCCGGCAGCCGTCCGTAGGTAGTGCGCGTCGGAAAAATGGTGATTCAGCGGCGTGGGGCGAGTGGAACGGCGGCGGAAACTGAGCGAAGATGAGGCAAATGTTCGCATTGGAGTCAGATCACGGGGGCAGTGAGCGCCGTCC
>SDBV01003707.1_pt1 | contig 22307 bp, 24 predicted proteins | sample 2277081 | NCBI WGS metagenome assembly SDBV01 (sample SAMN10402039, study PRJNA504765) | marine sediment metagenome | isolation source: marine sediment core GS10_PC15, 223 cmbsf | place: Arctic Ocean: Southern Knipovich Ridge | collected 2010 | reverse complement strand
GTTCAGGATCTAAGGTATGGTGAAAATCCCCACCAGGAAGGAGCTTTCTATAAAGACCCTTTTATTGATGAATGCTGCATAACCAATGCAAAACAGCTGCATGGAAAAGAACTTTCTTATAATAATCTTCTAGACCTGGAAAATGCTTTTGAATTAATAAAAGAGTTTGAAGAACCTACTGTAGCTATTATAAAACACAATAATCCATGCGGTGTTGCTTCTGGAAAAAGTGTTGAGGAAGCATATAAATCAGCTTTGGAAGTTGATCCATTATCAGCTTTTGGCTCTATTGTTGCTTTAAACAGGAACTGTGATAAAAAAACAGCTGAGGCAATGAAAAAATGCTTTGTGGAGGTTGTTATTTGCCTTAAATTTGAGAAAGATGCTTTAAGTATTTTGAAACAAAAAAAGAACATAAGGCTGATGGAAACCGGCTCAATAACAAAACCATGTCCTGGTTATGCTATGACAAAGGTTACTGGCGGAATGCTGGTACAAACAAGAGATCATTTAAAATTATCTGAAAAAGACCTTAAAGTTGTAAGCAAAAGAAAACCAACTAAACAGGAAATTCAGGATATGGTGTTTGCATTTAAGGTAAATAAGCATGTTAAATCGAATTCAATAGTTTTTGTAAAAGATGATGTGACAACAGGTATTGGTGCAGGCCAGACATCAAGAGTGGATGCTGTTAAGATAGCTGCAGACAAATCAAAAGGAAGATCAAAGGGCTCTGTATTGTCTTCAGATGCTTATTTTCCTTTTAGAGACGGTATTGATGAAGCAGCTAAGGCAGGAATCACAGCTGTTATACAACCAGGTGGTTCAATAAGGGATAAGGAAGTAATAGAAGCAATTAATGAGCACAATATGGCAATGGTTTTTAGCGGTATAAGGCAGTTTAGACATTAAAAATGAAAAAAATAAACTGGAAAAAAGTTTTTTTATTAAGCTGGAAGCACTTTGGTATAGCTATTATTGTATGGGTTATAGCAGTAATTTTGCATAATTTCTGGTACGCTATTTTTGGGTTTGAGGATGCAGTATTGTTTAGTATTGCGGTTTTTATAGTACCAATATATTTAATAATTTCAATAATTTATACTTTATATAAAAAAATTAACAAAAGGTGATGTGATATGTATAAACTACAACATGATAGAGCTAATTGTATTGGATGCGGAGCTTGCGAGGCAGTTGCTCCTGATTTCTTTGAGATGAAAGATGACAGCAAGGTTCAGCTTAAGGACGGAAAAGAGACTGGCAAGGATGTATGGGAACGTGATATTGAGGAAAAGGATTTTCAGATAAACAAGGATGCTGCAGATTCCTGCCCTGTTAATGTGATTCATATTGTTAAGGATGGAAAGAAGATTGTTTAGTTCTAATAAAAACCTTAATAAAACCCTGGATTTTACCCTTATCTATGAAAAATATATGTCCTAAATGTAAATCAGGTAATGTAAAGATGATTGATTATTTTAGTGTTAAATGCATTAAATGCTATAATTGCGGTTATGATGAAACTAAGCAGTATGATGTTTATCCTGAGGAAAAGACTTCTCAAAAAGAAAAAGGCAGGTATACGCCGTATAAGGCAGGGGGTTCTAGGAGAGGTAAGAAATAAGAGGTTTAGTACAATAATAAAAATTTCAATGATTAAAAATTCAATTTAAAAAATAATAATTCAATAAAAATATATTAAAAAATAATCAGTAATAGAAATAAACAATGAAAAAATTATAATAAAAAATAAAATGAAAATAATGGTTGCAGAACATGCAGGCTTCTGTTCCGGGGTTAAGAAAGCAATTGAAATAGCAGAGGAAACTGCGGCTAAGAATAGAAAGGTGTATGTTTATGGGCAATTAGTGCATAATGAAAGAGTTATTGAGGATTTGAAGAAAAAAGGGATAGTTTTTGTTGATGGTATTGAGGATATTCCAGATAATGCTGTTACTGTTTTGAGGGCTCATGGAGAGCCAGGAACAACATATGAGAAACTAAAGCAGAAAAATATTGCTGGTAAGAAGCTCAAGGATGCAACCTGTCCTTTGGTGAAGTTAGTGCATAATGCTGCAATTCAATTGAAAAAAAATGGCTATGAAGTAATAATATTTGGCAAAAAAAATCATCCAGAAGCCATAGGAACGAGCTATTATATTAATGGAGAAAATACATTTATTGTTGACAATCCAAATGATGCTGGTTCTGTTGTCAAACATATAACCAATTTTGATAAAGCTGCCGTAATTTCACAGACAACAATGTCAGTTGACGGTTATAAAAAATTGATAGAGAATATCAACAGACTGTCAAATAAAAAATTTGAAAGACTGCATTTAAATCTTGAGGATATGGCAAAACCGTATGTTTTTGTGGATACAATATGCAACCCAACTAAACAAAGGCAGGCAGATACAGAGGAGATTGCAAAAAAATCAGATGTAATGGTTGTTGTTGGAAGTAAAAACTCCAGCAATTCCAAGGAATTAGTTGCAAAATGCAAGGGATTGTGTGTGGAAACTTTTTTTGTGCAAGAATCTGAACAATTGGAAAAAGAATGGTTTACTGGTAAAGAGAATGTTGGCGTTACTGCTGGTGCTTCTACTCCGGATATTACTATTAATGAGGTTGTTGAGAAACTAAGACGGATTTAATTTTATTTTGTGTAAAATCCTGCTCTTTCTGGGTCAAATTTCCATTCAGAAGAAAGCTTTCCTGTTGCTTTGTAATGCAGTGTCAGTGCTTTTATCTTTGACTCTGTTAAAGTAAGGCCGCGTTTTGCTGTTTGATCCTTATTATTTGTTTCTATGTGTTTTCTTATTGCAACAGACCTTCTTATTAATGCCAATAAATCATCTGGGATTTCCTGAGCTAAATTCTTTTCCTTTAGTATATTTGAGATTTTTTTCTTGCATAAAATCCTTACATCAGGAATTCCGTATGTGTCCCTTAATACAATTCCAATTTCAGAAGAATTCTTGCCTTCTTTTGCTAATTTGGCTATCAAAAGCTCAACTTCTTTTGGCTTGTACCTAAGCCATACAGGCAGGGCTTTCTTGAGAGGTTTTTTAGAACCACTCTTACCATGCTTTCTTGAATATTTTCTAGCCATTTTATTAAATAAGATTACGGAAACAAAAAAGAATTATTTTGTCTCCAGCATAGACGAGCTGCTTATGCAACCAATCTATCTCTTGATTGGATTTAGGAATGTTATTTGGTTTATAAATGTTATTGAAAAGTAGCCCCGCCAAGATTCGAACTTGGGTCAATACCTTTCAACAGCAGCTGAAAGACCAGAAAATCTCTGATTTTCGCTGCCTCCAAAGGGTACTATGCTTGACCACTACACCACGGGGCTGTATGTCAAATGACATCAAAGCTGATTTATAAAATTATCTTAAAATCACAAAAAATATTTATACTAATAGTATAATAATAACATTATGCGAAAGATTTTTTCTTTGTTAGTAATATTGGGAATAATTGTTTTAGGTTGCAGTAAAGGAGAAGAACCTGCAACAACGATTAGTACTGAAGTTATAAAAGAAATTGAAGTTGAAGACGATGCTGAAGTGGCTGGAGGAGAAACAGAAGATATAATCTCGGTAAGATTATGCCATGATACTGACAATGGGATGGTAAAATGGAGGGCTGGCTCTGTATTTGGGTTTTACCATAATGCAGAAAGATTTGAATTTGGTGATTATTGCTTTAATAACAATATTTTGGTTGAGCATTATTGCGAGGATGAAAGACCTCAAAATATGACTTTTGTATGTAAAAATGGTTGTGAGGATAATCATTGTCTCTAAAGTGCTGTGCCAGAGCGGACTTTAGGCAAAATGCTGCATCTTGATTTCATTTCTAAAAAAGTTTACATTTAGATACACAACATTTTAATTAATATCATTGCGTGCTTCTGCCCACCCACCTCCCCTGAGTTGGCAAAGCCCTTAATGCTAGATTTAGAAATAAAGTTTCAAAGCCTCTTCTTCCATAAAATGGAGTTTCTTTGCCGGAACAATTAAACAATGCATTCCTCCCTTAAAAATATATTGAAGAAGTTCTTTTGCTTTTCCAGCCCTGATTATTTGGTCTAAACTTCCTAGTTTGGCGCAGCCAATGCATAATGTGCTGTCTGTAAAGACTTTTTCACCGTGTTTTAGCTCTACTCTTAGCAGGTATCTTATTGCATCAGTTACAGATAAGCTGTTGTTTGAGTTTTCTTTTACATCAAGCAGAAACAATGTATGCAGATTATTTTTCTGATTCATAGCCAGAACATCATATGGTGTTTCAATATTCTCATTTAAAAAGGGGATGCTTGCAGTTTTGCCGAAATTATAGAGTTGCAGTCCAGTAACTCCAATTGCTGTTAGGACAGATGCATTATGCACAATTCTTGTTTTTATACCTAGTTTTTTGGCTCTTAAGTACAAATCCATATGGGTTGTGGCAGAGAAGACATCACCTACTACTAAGAAAGCTACTTCTTTTGTTTTTGCATGTGCTAATATTGTCTTTTCAGCATCCATTTCTACTAATTTGCGGTCTGCTAGGATTATCTTTTTGCCGTACATCTTTTCAAGGTAATCATGGTTGCAATTCAGCTTAGAAGTGTAGTTTTCTAGGTATACAACATCTGCCTTTTTGACCAATTCAAGGCCTTTTAGGCTTATGTCTTTTTCATCATTCAGGCCAATGCCTATGAAGTTAAGGGTCATAAAGTAGGGGAATATAGGCTTTATTTATAATTTTAATCCAAAACCACCTATAACAGTATACTAAAACATATATTATAGAGCCTAGAAGTATTTAAATATAATCTTATAGATATATATAGAATATAAAAAAACCTAATTTGAGTTTTTTTGGCGAAAAACTCGGTTAAACGGCTTTTTTTGGCGAAAAAGCGTGTTTATTTTGGTGTATTTTCGATATAAAACGTTTCTTTAGTACTTGAAGCTGTATAAAAGCTATTTGTTGGCGCAAACAACTTTTTTCTTCAAGAAGGAATATGCTTAATTCCGATATAAACATTTTGGTACTCGGATATTTATATTGGAAAGTATGTTTTAAAAAACCACAAAACCGCGAGGGGTGAAAAAATGGATTTTTTTGTCGAAAACGCAATAAAAAGTAGTGAGGAAAATAAATTTGAGGGTGTATCTATAGGACAGGCAAAAATAAGAGTTATAGGCATAGGTGGGGCTGGTAACAATATGGTTGGCTGGCTATACAATAAAGGCATTAAAGGAGCTGAAATTTTAGCCTGCAACACAGACCAGCAGCATTTGAATATTATAAATGCAGACAGGAAATTTCTGCTGGGAAAGGGTGTAACAAGAGGCTTAGGATGCGGAGGTTTCCCAGAAAAAGGAGCGGAATCTGCAAAAGAAAGCCTACAAGATATAAAACAATGCCTAAAGGACTCTGACATGGTTTTTGTATGCGCTGGCATGGGCGGCGGCACAGGAACAGGAGGAGCTCCAGTAGTTGCCCAGGTTGCTAAGGATACTGGTGCTATAGTTATTGGAACTGTTACCATGCCTTTTAAGATAGAGAGGGCAAGAGTAGACAAGGCAGAATTTGGTTTGGAGCAATTAAGAGATGTTTCTGATACTGTAATTGTAATAGACAACAACAGGCTAGTGAATATTGCCGGTAATTTGCCTATACAACAAGCATTTGCAGTAGCGAATGAACTTGTAGCAACAATGATAAAAGGTATTGTAGAGACAATAGCTGTTCCAAGTTTAGTTAATCTGGATTATGCAGATGTAAGGGCAATAATGAAGAATGGCGGTGTTGCAGCTATTGGTGTTGGTGCTTCAGATACAACTAACAGAGTAGAAGAAGCTGTAAAAGGCGCTTTAGAAAATCCGTTATTGGACATCAACTACAAAGGTGCGACAGGAGCTTTGCTGCATATTATAGGAGGCCCTGATATGACTTTGGACGAGATAAGCAAAATAGGAGAACTGGTAACAGAAAGCCTTGATGCAGATGCAAATGTCATTTGGGGAGCCAGGATTGCAGAAGATATGAAAGGAAAGCTTACTGTGATGACTATTGTTACAGGTGTAAAGAGTCCATGGATTTTGGGTAAACAAAATGTACTTCAACCTAGTCCGGAGGTTGCACAAATAAGCGAAGAATTGGGCATAGAGATACTAGATGAATGATCACCCTTTAGTCTTTGTGGTGGCGTCCTAGCAATAGGACGTATTTTTCTATGCCTCCATTTCTAAGAAAACCACCCCCAACGTTTTTAAGTATGGAGGCATTTAATCCCTCGCAAGAGGGATTTTTTATTTTTTAAAGAAGAAAAAGCGAGAAGTAATGGTTATTAGTTTAATTTTTCTGGGTAAAGATTAGAATATGTTAGAAAGTTTTATAATTCAAATTCAAATTCTTGTTATGGTCAAGTAGTCAAAAGACAAAGATAAAATGCAAAGCCACTATACAACTCCCATAATTAAGCCTGGACTGGATTATGTTGTGATAGGTACTAAGGGAGGGCATAGAGGTATAGTTCCAAATGAGCATGTTCCAAAGATCATTGACGCAATGAATGGTGTTAAAGCTTTAAGGGCTGAAGTGGTCTCAAAAGACTCAAAGATTATTAATGCCAATTACCCGGCAATGTCTATTGAGCAATTAACTATTGCAAGTGTTAATCCTCAAGACTGGCAGCCATTGCCATTTACTAATAAAGATGGCCGATACTGGAGCGATGTTGCGCAAGATTATGGCATACCTCTGGAAGTCTTTGAAATGGTAGTATTAACACAGTCTTTAAGCATATCAAATGGGGCTATCGAATATTTGGTTCAAGATCCTAATGATTTCATCTCCAGAAATAGGAGTATTGTGTCTAGGGCAGTGAATGGCATGGAAGGTTCTGTCCATCATGGTGAATTAGATTATCTAAGAGGCCTAAAAAATATCCACAAATATAATGAGCTGCTATTCTCCGATTCAGATGGAAGAATGCCTTTGGCTTTGTCCATTTATTATATGATGTTCTTTGTCAGTGAATATGAGATATTGAAGCCTGATGTTGAAAAAATGAGGTCTGATTACCCCAATGAGAAGGTTGCAGTTATGTGCGGTGGAAAACATGTTGATTTTATTGAGGATGTCCTTAAAGGAAACCCTATCGACAAGCCCCATATAGGTGGATTAAAACTTGCAGTTTCTGATGATAAGAGAGCAAAACTTGAGGAAATGTTAGACAGTTTTAAATGAGAATGTAGTAATAATTATTTCTTCCCTAACTTCTTCTCAACATGCTCCTTAATCTTCTTCCCTGCCTTTTTTGCTAATTTCTTGCCTTCATCCACAATTCTTTCATTGTAAGCAGACCACCATCCAATATGTGTTTTTGGAGATTCTACGCGTCCCCACCATTTCTCAGCAAATACCATGTGCTCTATCCTGTATTTTGGCGGGGGTTGCGGAGCTTCGTCAGCATATCCTATCACTATGATGCCTTGCACTGTTTTTTCTTCCGGCAAATTTAAAATGCGGAAAATTTCGTCTTCATCAAAAGCGCCTACCCAGCATGTGCCCAGGCCTAAACTATGGGCTGTAAGCAACATGTTTTCTATTGCTGCTGCACAGCCTTGTATTGTGTATAGTCTTGCGCCTCTTGTTCCATAATATCTCTCCATTTTTTCCGGTTCAGCAACCACAACAATGTAAATGGGAGCAACTTCCATCCATTCCTGCTGCATACAGGCATTTGCAATGGCTTTTCTTTTTGCATCACTCTTAACATGAATAAATTTCCAGTTTTGTAAATTGCCTGCAGAAGGAGCATATTTGCCGGCCTGCATTATAGTGACAATATTATCCCATGGAACCTGCTTATCTTTGTATTTCCTTATGCTTCTCCTGGTCCTTATTGCGTCAAAAACTTCCATAAGTGCATCCTTTAATTAATTATTAATAAATTTATTGTTTTATTGGAGATTGGGGCGAAAATCTGTGAATTGCGGGCAAGCTCGCCTTGCTCGCTTGCAATTCACGGCTTGTGCGGGGCCTTAACATGCCTCTCAACTTCGCTTCGCTCAGGTCGTAGAACACAATCCTGCGGAGCTTTCTGATTTGGCAATTTACGCACAAGCACCGACTTTCGCCCCAACCTTGTTTTATTGGCTTGTTAAAATTGACTTTATTCTTTCGTAAACTTCCGGGTACTTATCGATGTTGAGTATTTCTGTATGCAGCAATTTAAGCCCGGTGCATGCCCCATTAATATGATAATTTATGGTATAATTAAGCTCTGCATTTTCCTTTACTACAATGCCATCTCCGTCTTTAGCGTCCATATCACATCCAACACCCAATATATTGTAGATTTTAGCACTTTTTAGGACTTTTAACGGGTCATTAAGTTTTTTTATGAAAATACTGTCTTCATTCATATCATTACACTCTTTTTTTTCTCCAAGTATCGGACAGTAGCTGCTTACTTTTCCAGATATGCCTTTATTTGGCACAGCTATCAAAATAAGCTTATCTACATTATTATCTCCAAATATCTGCAGGTAGCTTCTGGCAGTCAGACCACCCATGCTGTGGGCTACAATCACAACCTTGTCTTTTCCGGTTCTGAATTTAAGCAAATCAATCAATTCTTTCAGCCTTATTGCGTATGTTTCTATATTCTCGCTTGTTTGAGTGGCTATTGAGTAGCTTCCCAGGTTATAGTAGCTTACAAGGTAGTAGCTGCCTTTGACTGAAAGGGGTTTTGATGACAGACCCCATTCGCCTTGTTTTATTTCTGAATAATCTGAAACAGGGGTTATTGTTCCCGCGCCTATATAACCATCTTCCTGTAACTTGGTTTGTATTTTGTTAAAGGCATCAAGGGAGAAATCCGGACTATTGTCCTTGTTCAAGGAATGGCCGTGCAAAAATAAGACTGGATAAAGCAAAGGATCTTCTTTGCATTCGGCTTCTGTACAGCATTTTTTACATTCTCCAAAGATGCAGCATACTGGATAATTTTCTATAAGTTTTATATCGATTCTTGAGCTAAAATTAGCTACGATTGCATCGTTTACCATATTTAACCTGGTTTTGTTTCCATAATATTCTGAAATGTTTAATTCATTTGTTCCGCAGTAATTGCCGTAATATTCTTCTGCATCATTTGATAAATTAAGCTGCATCAATGATAAAATTTCTTCTTCTGAAAATCCATTATAATTAATTTCTTCAGAGAAATTCAAATCTATTGTGCTTAAGTTAATGAGCAGGTTTAATGATCTATTTGATTCTTTGTCTGCATTGATATTTTTTATCTCATTAAAAATATTTTTTTTGATAATATCTATTTTTGTGCTTTTAGCATTTTCAAGAATATCCTGTACATCGTCAATATTATAATTTTTTAATAATTCCTCTGCTTTTGTGTTTTCTTCTTCATAATTCTCTTTTATTGATTCGAAAGAGAGGCATGAGCCACTAACTTTAGTATCATTTATATGCAATGAGTTTGTTATTGCAGATGAGAAATTGGTTTTATCCAAGCATATGCCTTTAACATCACAAAGTTTTTCTTCTTCAATGCGCAAATAATAAGCACTTTCAATAGATAAATTCATAAAAATTTTATTTGAATCTTTTTCAAGACTGTCCAATGACTCTTTTATATCTTTGATTTTGGTATCAAAAAAACTATAGTTTGTAAAGATATTTTGTTTTATCTGGAGTTTTAAGTCTTTTACTTTGTTAAGCAACTGCGCATGTTTGTTTAGATTGCCTATTCTATTCAAAAACAGGGCAGTCTCATCAATAGGCCTAAGCCTATCATCGATTTCATTTAATTCTTCAATTATTGAGTTGTGTGTTCCTACGGTACTATCTATTTTTGAATTGATGCTGGAAATCCTTTGTTTTATATCCAAAATAATATCTCTGGAGCTTTCATTGAAAAGTTCTGAGAGGAGCAGATAATCCTGCTTTGACCATACTATCTCAAGATTTTCAAACTCTAAAACCAGGGCGTTATAATCATTATTCAAAATCTCTTTATCATCTTCTATATCTTTTAGATTTACATTAAATCCCAACTCAAAAAACCGGTTATTTAGTCTTTGTATTTTGACATCAATAACAGCCAATTCACTTATTAATTTTGTAATATTTTCTTTTAGGGTGTCTTTCAAAAACTGTTCATATTCAGAAATATCATAATTCAAAGTTACAAAAGCAGACCTTTTCCTCTTTTTTTCATCAGTAAGGCAGTACCATGTTCTTATGTTATTGCATTGGACGTCAAAGCTGTATATTTTCTGGCCACTTCCTATCCGATCCACTGATAACTGGAATTCTTTCTCAAAACTTTTGCCTATCCCCTTGCTTGTAAATGCCCCCTTATCTTTTGTAGATTGTGTGGACAAGTCCCTAAATTCATAGCTGCAATATGCATTGCAGAAAAAGCTGTTGTCTATATCCACACTAAATGAGACATTCGGCTTTTCTTCGTAATGTATTGACAGGGATTTGTCCTGCGGCTCAAGAATCAAATTTAGGTCGTCTGTTATAAGAAAATGAACGTTGAGCCATATCCTGTATATTGCAAACAATAAAAGGAGCACTGCAACTATTAAAACAACTATGATTATCTTTTTCTTGATTTGCTTTTCTTTACTTTTTGCCACTTTTCAATATAAGCCTTATAATTTTCTGGTTTATAATATTTCCGTATATTTGACATCGACATATTTTTAAACTTCTTTATTTTATAATCCAATATGCAATACTCAAAACTTGTGGAAGTATATGTAAGACTGGAGGCTACGACAAAGAGACTTGAACATACCCATATTATTTCGGAATTTTTAAAGGAGATAAATGTTGATGATTTGGGAACAACGATTTTGCTGCTGGAAGGAAGGATTTTTCCGAGATGGGACGAAAGAGAGGTTGGCATGGCCTCAAAAATGGTGCTTAAAGCAATAAACGTGGCATCAGGGGAATCAAAAGAAAGAATAAATTCAGAATGGAAGAAAACAGGGGATTTGGGAACAGTTTCCCATAATTTGATAAAAAAAAAGAAGCAGCATACATTAGGTTCTCATGAGCTCACTGTAAAAAAAGTTCTTAAAAACTTAAGACAGATTACTACAATTGAAGGTATGGGCTCTGTTGACAAAAAAATACAGCTGGTAGCAGAGCTATTAACGTCAGCAAAACCTAATGAGGCAAAATATATTGTAAGGACAATTCTAAATGATATGCGCATAGGTGTTGGAGAAGGGAGCATAAGAGACGCTATTGTATGGGCTTTTTTTGGCAAGGAGCTTAAGGTAAAGTACACTAAGCAGGATAATAATATTGATATTGAGGATAGAGGAAAATATAAGGGGTATGTTGATGCTGTGCAGAGGGCTTATAATATTACAAACGATTTCGCGCCTGTAGCAGAAGCAGCAAAAAAACATGGTCTCAAAGGACTTAAAAAATTAGAGATGAGTGTAGGGACACCATTAAAAGTCATGCTTGCACTAAAAGTAGAAGATGTTGATGAGGGTTTTGAAAGATGCAGCAAGCCAGCGGAATTTGAGTTCAAGTATGATGGCATGAGGATGCAGATACATAAAGATGGAAAAGAAGTAAAGATATTCACAAGAAGACTGGAAGATGTCACTAATCAGTTTCCAGAGGTCGTGGATTATGTAAAAAAGCATGTTAATGAGAAAAAAGTTATTCTTGATTCTGAAGCGGTTGGTTACAGCAAAAAAACAGGGAAATATCTGCCATTCCAGAGTATTTCTCAAAGAATAAGGAGAAAATATGATATCAAGAAGCTGTCAGAAGAATTTCCAGTCGAGGTAAATGTTTTTGACATAATAAACTACAAAGGCAAAAGTGTTGTAGATAAGCCTTTTTGGGAAAGGAGGAAAATAATTAAAAATATAATTGAAAATGTACATAAAAAAATTAAGGTTGCAAAGGGTATTGTTACAGAGAATAAAAAAGAAGTGCAGGATTTTTACAAAGAGGCAATTAATTCAGGAAATGAAGGCTTAATGATTAAGAAACTTGATGCACCTTACAAGCCCGGAGCAAGGGTTGGGTTTATGTGTAAATTAAAAAGTACAAAAGAAAATCTCGATCTTGTTGTTGTAAAGGCAGAATGGGGTGAAGGCAAGCGTTCAAAATGGCTCAGCAGCTATACTCTTGCATGCAGGGATAGGGGCAATTTCCTTGAAATTGGAAAGGCAAGTACAGGCCTCAAGGAGAAAAGGGAGGAAGGACTAAGTTTTGCACAAATGACAGACCTGCTAAAACCCTTAATAAAAAAAGAAGAAGGAAAAGAGGTTACATTAAAGCCGAAGATTGTTATTGAAGTGGCTTACGAAGAAATACAAAAGAGCCCTACTTACAGCAGCGGATTTGCATTAAGATTTCCCCGCGTCATACAACTAAGGGAAGATAGAAGTCCTGAAGATATATCTACCTTAAAAATGGTGGAAGGTTTTTATAACAAACAAAAAAAATAAAATGATTATTTTTTCTTTGATACTTTTATTTTGTTTAACTGAAAATCTCCAGCTAATAATCCTGCACCAACTAAAACAATTATTATTGTCCAGCCACTTGTATTACCTATGAAGTTTGTTTCTGGGCCAAGGTCCCTAAGAAAGAATAACGCCCCCAATATTAAAACGACTAAGCCTGTAATTTTATATGCTGACGCCGTTATCAAAATAATCACCTCTCGGGTTATAATCATTTTAATAATCATATTTAAATCTATCGGAATTTTTAAAATTTCAAAACCAGCGAAAACCAACAGACTAATTTGTCTCGGTTTTCTGGGTATTTGAAAATTTTTAATTTTCAAAACCTTTATATACCATCAGAGAACTACGAAGTCCGCATAATGGCCAAAAAAACAAAGAAATACGAGAAGAAAAATTCTACGGGAGTGAAAGAAAGTCCTGCTGCTCTGCAGCAAAAATCACTTGAAAAGCTACCCAAGGATGTGCAGGAGAAATTAAAGGTTATAAAGACAAAACTGGAGAAATTCCAAAAAAAGACCCTGGAGAAATTTGATAAGTATATTGTGGGAATTGCTTTGTTGCCACCGCCAAAGCCGCAGGACCAAAAGCAGCTACCAGAACAAAAGCCTGTAGATAAAGATAAGATAAATGTCCTTGTTCTAGTGGATGACTCTGACAGCAAAAAGATGTCGAAGTATGAGTTAAAGGATAAATTAAGCGCTATAATGAATAATATTGCACGGGATATTGATAAGAACCTAACTCCGCAGGCTATAATTTTATCTGAGCTCTGGCAGAATTGCTATGACGGAAAATATGAATTACTGCAGTTAATAGCACTATCAGCTCCGATTTTTGACATGGGAATGTTAGCTGCAATAAAGATTGCAGAAGTTCACAAGACCATGATTCTTAAGAAGTTTGAGAAATACATTGTAAGCTATGTTCTTGCCGGAAGCTTGGTGCAAGGACGTGCAACACCTACCTCTGATATTGATGTCTGGATAGTGATTGATGATACGGATGTCAAGAAGATGACCAGGGCAGAATTAAAAGACAAGTTAAGGGCAATTATAATTGGAATGGGTATTGAAGCTGGCGAGCTAACTGGAATAAAAAATAAATTGAATATACAGGTTTACATCCTGACAGATTTCTGGGACAGCTTAAAGGAAGCAAATCCAATAATTTTTACTTTACTTAGAGATGGTGTGCCTTTTTATGACCGCGGCATTTTTATGGCGTGGAAACAGCTGCTTAGAATGGGGAAGATAAAGCCCAGCCCAGAAGCTATTGACATGTTTATGGGTTCTGGAGAGCAGATGCTGAAACGAGTTGAATTAAAACTCAAGGACATCGGAATGGAGGATATTTATTATGCAATTTTAACACCTTCTCAAGCGGCATTGATGCTGCACGGTGTTCCGCCACCAGCTCCGAAGGAAACTGCTACTTTAATGAGGGAAATTTTTGTGCAAAAAGAAAAATTGCTGGAGGATAAGTTTGTAAAGATTCTGGAGAAGGTAATTGATATAAGAAAAGCAATTGAGCATGGGGAAAAGAAAGAAATTACCGGAAAAGAGATTGATGAACTGCTGAATGAGAGTGATAAATACCTCAAAAGAATAAAAAGATTGTTTACGCAGATAGAAAGGATAAAAGAAGAAGATGACATGGTAAAGGTTTATGAAACAATAGTTACTATAATCAGGGATGTTTTAAGAATAGAGGGAATAGAAAAAGTAGAGGATGAGGAAGTTGTAATGGTATTTGAAGACAAGCTAATAAGCCAGGGAAAAATACCTGCAAAGTTTTTGAGAATTCTGAATGAGATAATCAAAGCAAAGAAAGATTATGATGATAAGAAATTAACAAGGGTAGAAGTGGAGAAAGTGAAAAAGGTTTCTAATGAGTTTATAAAATTCCTGGTTGAGTATTTACAAAGGAAAAGGGGAAGAGAGATAGAAAGGGCAAAGATAAGAGTAAAGCACGGCAACAGATATGGAGAGGTTATTCTGCTGGGAGATGTAGCTTTTATAATACATGATATTGATCATGAGGAAAAAGAAATAAGCAAGGCAAAGATAAAAGAAGATGGGAGCTTGGGAACTACGCAAAAAAGCAATTTAGCAGAGCTTGAAAAGGCATTGTCAAAGGTTGAGATACCCTCAAAAGTTTTCATCAAAGAGCCTATATTCGAAGATTTAAAGGATTTCTTTGGGAAAGATGTTGAGATATTGGTGAATTATTAATAGCAACCAGCGAAAATTCGTGAAATGCGAGTGAGCTCGTTGCGAACTCGCTCACAATTCACGATTTTCTGAGCTTTGAAATTTTTCAAATTTCAAAACCTTTATAAATCAAACTTAGTTTCTCGTTCTTGAGCCCGAGTTCATGGTTTAGAGCGCTTCTAGGGTTGTTTAAAGTGCTATATTCTCGGCTATTGTTTGTTTTTAAGATAAGATGGCAGAACAGAAAGTTGAAGATAAGGAGAAGGATAATTTCAGATATTTTGTTAGAATTGCAAATACTGATTTGGATGGAAATAAGAGCATAGGCCTTGCCCTAAGAAAAATCAAGGGCGTAAATTTCATGTTTTCTAATCTTATATGCAATCTTGCCGGAGTAGATAAAACGGCAAAAACAGGGTACTTGAATGATGAACCGATTAAGAAGATAGATGATGTTTTAAACAATCCACTAAAGTATAATGCGCCTTCATGGATGCTTAACAGAAGAAAGAACTATGAAGATGGAAAAGACAATCATCTTTTTACAGGGAATTTGTCCTTTGCAGAGGAAAATGACGTTAAAAGAATGAAAAAAATCAGGTCTTATAGGGGAGTAAGGCACGGCAAGGGTTTGCCTGTTAGAGGACAAAGAACAAAATCAAATTTCAGAAAAAATAAAGGAAAAGCTTCGTTGGGAGTTGTAAAAAAGCAGCAGCAACCTGAAGCTGAAAAAACTGAAAAATAAAAAATTTATGAGGAATAATCAAAAACAAAATGGGGAGTCCTAGAAGACAAAGGAAGAAATTTTCAACACCTTCACATCCGTGGCAGAAAGAGAGGATTTTGATAGAGCAAGAACTATTGAAAGAGTACGGACTAAACAGGAAATATGAAATATGGAAGATGAATACAATCCTAAAGAATTTTACCGCTCAGGCAAAAAATCTTGTTACAGTTAAAAATCCTCAAGTTGGGAAGGAGAGAAACCAGCTTTTGACAAAACTTTTTTCCCTGGGTTTACTTGGAAAGGATGCAAAGATAGAGGACGTGTTATCTTTGACACTAAAAGATGTCATGGAAAGAAGGCTGCAGACTTTAGTTTACAGAAAGAATATGGCAAGCAGCCTTAAGCAAGCCAGGCAGTTTATTGTTCATGAACATATTACCTTAGGAGATAAAATTATCACAGCACCCTCATATCTTGTCCTTTCGGGAGAGGAGGAAAGTATAGGCTTTGCTAAAAATTCTGTTCTTTCCAATGCGAGCCATCCTGGAAGAGTCACAATTAAGAAGGAAAAAGCCGGTAAAAAGCAGAAAGAAAAGAAAGCAAGTGACAAAAAGGAAGAAAAGACAAATGGAAAAGAAAAAGAAGAAGTGAAAGAAAAAGAAACAAAGAAAGAAAAGGGAACGAAGAAAGAAGGAAAACTCAAAGAAAAGAAAGCAAAAGTTCCAACTACCCATGAGCTAAAAAAGCAGAAACTTTCGAATGAAAGTGAGAAAGGTTTAGAAAAGTCGAAGACTTTTCAAAAAGAAGACAATAAAAAACAAGATGCTCAAACAAAGTTTGGCACCAATTCCGTTGGAAAGAAACCAGAGGTTAAGAAATAAAATGGCAGAAAGATGGGGGATTGCACATATTTATGCGTCATATAACAATACTATAATCCATATAACAGATATTACCGGCACTGAAACAATAAGCAAATCTTCAGGCGGTATGGTTGTTAAGAGTGATAGAATGGAAAGCTCCCCAACTGCAGCAATGGTTGCTGCTAAGAGGGCTGCAGAAGGCGCTATAGAGAAGGGAATAACTTCAATTCATGTTAAGATAAGAGCACCAGGAGGCCATAATGATCCTGTAGGTCCTGGACCTGGAGCTCAGGCTGCTATAAGGGCATTATCAAGAATGGGCCTGAGAATAGGATTAATTGAAGATGTTACACCTCTACCGCATGATGGTTGTAGGAAGAAAGGCGGGAGACGTGGCAGGAGAGTTTAAAAAAAATTTGGGGGTCCTTAAAAATCAACAGACTAACGATTAGGATTTTTGGGACCTCTTCGTAAATCTCGGAGGCATAAAAATGGAAATAAGGGTTTTATCAAATGATAAGGATAAGGGGGAACTTTCATTTATTATTAAGGATGCAACACCTGCTTTTGCAAATACCTTAAGGAGAATTATGACTGAAGAAGTTCCTGCAATGGCTATTGAGGATGTGGAATTCAGAAAAAATAACTCAATTCTATATGATGAGATAATAGCGCATAGGCTTGGTTTAGTGCCATTAAAAACAGATTTGAAATCATATAACCTGCCTGAGAAATGCAAATGCAAGGGAGAGGGATGCGCAAGATGCCAGCTTAAATTTACTTTGAAAGCGTCAAAAGGGTCCGGGATAATTTATGCTTCTGAACTTAAGAGCAAAGATCCTGCAATAAAGCCGGTTTATCCAAAAATGCCTATTGTAAAACTGCTAAAAGGCCAGTCTTTGGAATTGGAAGCTACTGCTGTTTTAGGGAAAGGGAAAGTACATTCGAAATGGAGCCCTTGTCTTGCTTATTATAAACACAAACCAGTAATAGAAATAGGAAATGTGAAGAATCCAGAAGAGGTTGTTGAAAAAACCCATGGGAATATTTTTGAGATAAAAAACGGAAAACTGGAAGTTATCAAAGACAACCTGTTTAAGTACGATCTTGCAGGAATAGCAGAAGAGGTGTCAAATGGAGAGGTTAAGGTAAAGTATGACAATGACATTATTTTTTACATGGAATCGTGGGGACAACTGGGCTGCAAAGAGATTTTAAATCAGGCATTGAATATTTTTAATGAAACTTTTGATGAATTTGATGAGGAGGTAAAGAAGCTCAAATAGTTGCCTTACGCATTTGTACTGCTTAATCAAGTGCGGGGGTGGCAGAGCCTGGTCAAATGCGCAAGGTTGAGGGCCTTGTCCTTTAGTAGGTGCGCGCGTTCGAATCGCGTCCTCCGCATATAATACAATAAAAATGAAACGAACAGGACCAACAAATCCACTGCTTAGGGATTTAATCGGGGAATTGAAGAAAAGAAGTAATGAGCAGTCCGTAAACCTATGGAAAAGGGTTGCAGTAGATTTGGAAAAGTCCACAAGGCAGAGGAGAATTGTAAATTTGTCCAGAATAAACAGGTACACAAAAGAAAATGATGTTATAGTTGTTCCGGGAAAGGTTTTAGGCTCCGGTATGTTGAACCATAAACTTACAATATCTGCTTATCAGTTTTCAGATCAGGCAAAAGACAAGATAGAGAAAGCAGGCGCAGATATGGTATCATTATTAGATATAAGCAAGGATAAACCTAGTGGCAAAAAAATAAAGATAATTGGCTAGTCAAAACAATGAAAAAATTAAAATTTTTTCAAGCTTTAAAATTCAGGGAATTTTAAAATGATCATAGACGCAAACAATCTTATATTGGGAAGGTTAGGAACTTATGCAGCAAAAAAGGCACTGCTAGGGGAAAAAATAGACATTGTTAATTGTGAAAGCTGCGTGATTACAGGTAAGAAAAAGAAAATTTTTGATAATTATGATAAAAAATTGAAAAGGGGCATTCCAAGCAAAGGTCCTTTTACCCGCAGAATGCCTCACAGGTTTGTTAAAAGAGTTATAAGGGGAATGCTGCCATACAAAAAAGAAAGAGGAAGAATAGCTTTTAAAAACATAAAATGCCATATTGGTGTTCCTGAAAATCTGAAAAATCAAAAATTTGAGATTATAAAAGAGGCTAATATCGAAAAAGTTCCAAATCTTAATTATGTTAAAATAAAAGACGTCTGTATGCACATTGGAGCTAAAATAAAATGAAGACCATAGTAGCTTCAGGAAAAAGAAAAAGGGCCATAGCAAGAGCCACAATAAAACCCGGAAAAGGCATTGTTAAGATAAACAACCAGATTCTGGATTTTTATGAGCCTAAGCTTTCCAGATTAAAGTTAAGAGAACCTTTAATTATTGCAGGAGACCTTATGAATAAGATAGATGTAAATGTGAATGTTGTTGGCGGAGGAATAGCGAGCCAGGCAGATGCTTCAAGGTTAGCTATTGCAAAGGGTTTGGTAGAGTTTTCAAAAAGCGACAAGTTGAAGGAACAATTTTTAAATTATGACAGAAACCTCTTAGTTGCAGATGTCAGACGTAAGGAACCATCAAAACCTAACAGACACGGACAGGCAAGGGCAAAAAGACAAAAGTCTTATAGATAAAAATATAAAAACAAAACAAGGTGGATGAAAAATGATTATTCCAGTAAGATGTTGGTCGTGCGGAAAGCCAATAGGGCACTTATGGGAGAGTTACTTAGAAAAACTTGAGAAAGGGGAAGACAGGAAAAAGGCTTTAGACGACTTAGGTTTAGAGAGATACTGCTGCAGGGCAATATTTATGGGGCATGTGGACTTAATAGATACAGTAGCCCAGTTTAAGAAGTTCTAAATAAACCATAAACAATTTAAATTAATTCTTATTCTTTTAGCTTTATGGTAGATTTAAGTAAAATTTCCAAGAAATGGCAGAAGAAGTGGGAAGAGAAAGGCATATTTAAAGTAAAAGAGGATCCTAAAAAGAAGAAATTCTATTGTATGGAGATGTACCCCTACCCCTCCTCGATGGGCCTCCATATGGGTCATGCAAGAAATTACTGCATTGGGGATTGTTTTGCCCGTTATAAAAGGATGAGAGGATTTAATGTTCTTTATCCGATGGGTTATGACAGTTTTGGATTGCCGGCTGAAAATGCAGCTATTGCGGCAAAGTCTCATCCTAAGATTTTCACTGAAAAAGCTATTAAGAATTTTATAAAACAGCAGAAAGAACTGGGCTTAAGCTATGACTGGTCAAGGATGCTTGCGTCCCATACTCCTGAATATTACAAATGGGACCAATGGATTTTCTTAAAGATGTATGAAAAAAGCCTGGCTTACAAGAAAAAAGCATCTGTCAATTGGTGTCCTAAATGCAACACTGTTTTGGCTAATGAGCAAGTGCATAATGGGAAATGCTGGAGGCATACTGAGCAGAATGTGGCTGCAAAAGAGCTCTCGCAATGGTTCTTTAAAATTACAGATTATGCTGATGAGCTTCTGAAAGATATTGATAAGCTGAAAGGCTGGGCAGAAGATGTCAAGACAATGCAAAGGAACTGGATTGGCAAGAGCTATGGAAGTGAAATTCATTTCAAGATAGACGGGACTAAGGATATAATACCTATCTTTACAACAAGGGCAGATACATTATTTGGAGTTACTTTTATGGTCTATGCTCCTGAGCATCCAAAAGTTATGGAGCTTGTAAAAGGGACAAAATATGAAAATGGTGCAAAGAAATTCATAAGAAAAGTTGTGTTGGAAGATAAATTTACGAGAACAGCTGAAGACAAGGAAAAAGAAGGTATGTTTATTGGAAAATATGCAATTAATCCTGTAAATAATGAAAAAGTTCCAATCTATATTGGAAATTTTGTTTTATTGGAGTATGGCGCTGGTTGTGTAATGGCAGTTCCTGCCCATGATCAAAGAGATTTTGAGTTTGCAAAAAAATACAACATCCCAATAAAAGCAGTTATAACGCCAACAGATTATGAACTAAAGCCTGAAAAGATGAGCAGGGCTTACCTGGATGATGGAGTCTTAATAAATTCAGGAGATTTTAACGGCATAGGCAACAGGGATGCGGTTGATGAAATTACTAAATTTTTAGCAAAAAAAGGTCTTGGGAAAAAAACTGTGCAGTATAAGCTTCGGGACTGGCTTATTTCAAGGCAAAGATTCTGGGGATGCCCAATTCCAGTAGTATATTGCGATAAGTGCGGTGTAGTTGCGGTTCCTGAGAAAAATCTTCCGGTTAAGCTGCCAGAAAACTACAAGTTCACAATTGGCAAAGGAAATCCACTTGAGCACTGCAAGGAGTTTGTAAACACAAAATGCCCAAAGTGCAGCGGAAAAGCGAAGCGTGAGACTGATACAATGGATACTTTTGTTGATTCTTCATGGTATTTCTTAAGGTATTGCGATGCTAAAAATAACAAAGAAATTTTTGACAAGAAAAAGGCTGCTTACTGGATGCCAATCGATATATACATTGGAGGAAAAGAGCATGCAACAATGCATTTGATTTATTTTAGATTCTTTACAAAATTTCTAAGGGATATAGGTTTATTGAAAATTGATGAACCTACACTAAACCTATTCAATCAGGGAATGCTGCACAAAAACGGGGTTGTAATGAGCAAGAGCAAGGGGAATGTTGTTACACAGGAAGAAATTGCTGAAAAATATGGTATAGATACTGCAAGATTCTTTTTGCTGTTTGTAGCAGGACCTGATAAAGATATGGAATGGGATGACAAGGCAATAATGGGAAGCCATAGGTTCCTGAATAAGGTAGCGGGTTTGGCTGAAAAAAAGATTGCAAGCGGTAAGGACGCAAAATTAGAAAGCAAGATGCACAAAACAATAAAACTTGTTACAGAAAATATTGACAATTTCAAATTTAATATTGCGTTAGTGCATTTGATGGAGTTTGTAAACTATCTGGGATCAAGGGATGGAGTGAGCAAAAATAGTTTGGAAGCAGTTGCACTTTTGCTGAATCCATTCACACCCCATTTAAGCGAGGAGTTGTGGGAGAAAACCGGGAACAGGCAGTTTGCTAGCGTGCAAAAATGGCCTGAATATGATGAGAAAAAGATTGACAAAAAAATGGACGCAGAAGATGACCTGATACAAAACACAATCTCCGATATAATGGCTGTTATGAAGCTTGCGAATGTTGAAAAACCAGTGAAAATAAAGCTGTTTACATCAGAAAAATGGAAATATAGTTTTTTCAGGAAACTGAAAAAAGAAATGGAAAAAACAAGGAACATTGGAGAGATAATCAAAGAAGTTATTGTTAAAGAGCACGGCAAGGATATTTCTACTTTAGTTCCAAAACTTGTTAAGGACACAAAAAAAATTCCAGAAGTTGTTATTGAGAATGAGGCAGAAGTTCTTAATCAAAACAAAAAAATGATTGAAAAAGAGTTTGATTGCGAAGTTGAGATAATTAAAGCAGAAAAGTCACAAGAAGGAAAAGCAAAACAGGCAATGCCTGGTAAGGTTGCTATTCTGGTTGAATAGTTTTTTCTTACAATAAATTGAAAAACAATAATTAAAAAATTCATTGATAAAAATTATAATTAATAAAAATGAAAATTATTGTATTGGGGGCGGGGGCAATTGGAAGTCTTTATGGAGCAAAATTATCTAAATATAATGATGTTACATTAATTGGCAGACAACAGCATGTTGATGAGATAAATGAAAATGGGCTGAAGATTGCAGGGATGGAAGATAATGTTTATAGATTAAAAGCAGCAACAAAAATTGAAAGTATAGAAGAGAATACTCTAATCCTTCTTACAACAAAAGTTTACGACAGCAGGAATGCAATTGAAGGCATTGAAAACCTGATTAGAGATGATACTACAATCTTATGCCTGCAGAACGGCCTTTATACCGAA
>SDBV01003706.1_pt1 | contig 22308 bp, 18 predicted proteins | sample 2277081 | NCBI WGS metagenome assembly SDBV01 (sample SAMN10402039, study PRJNA504765) | marine sediment metagenome | isolation source: marine sediment core GS10_PC15, 223 cmbsf | place: Arctic Ocean: Southern Knipovich Ridge | collected 2010 | reverse complement strand
CCCAGTTCGAGCAGCGAGCCCAGCGTGGTCATTTCGTTGGCCGTGCATTTGTGCAGCCCGATCTCGCCGATGCCCAGCACGTTGGGGCGGTCGAGGAACTCGGGCAGCATGGCGATGACTTCCTTGGCAAAGGCCACGTCTTCGGCCTCCTTGGCGTTAATGCCCATCCAGGTGTAATGCTTCATGCCGGCCTTGGCGCAGCGTGCGGGCTCCCACTCGGTCAACTGGCGGAAGTAGTCGCGGAAGCTGCTGGTGCCGCTGCGGTCGTAACCCATCCAAAAGGCAGGCTCGCCGACCAGCACGCAACCCATCTTGGCCATCAAGGCAAGGTCGTCGGTCGTTCGGGCGGCGATATGGATATGTGGGTCGAAAAATTCCATGGGCTATGCTTCCGGGTCGAAGGGGAGGGAGAAAATCAGTTGCATCTTCTCGGTGCGGTTGGGACCCGATTCGAGCAGTTGTTTCACGGCCCGGCGAATCTGCTCGATTCGCGGGTCGGAGTTTATTGAAGAGGTGTTTTCGCCAGCGGCTGCCCGATCGAGCCGATCGAACGTGGCAGCCAGGTCGATCAGTTTTGAGCGAACGGCGAGGAATTGTTCGTCGAGTATCCGCGATGCTTCGAGTGGGCTGGGCTGGCTGGGCATGTTTTCTCCTCGGCTGTAAGTCGCACTTGGTGCGTGTGAGCTTCAGCACTATTCTGGGCCATCGATGGCGAGAAATCAAGGAAGCCCGCGGGAATGAAGTCTGGCGAATTTTCCGGCAAAACCCAGCGTAACGGGGGGTACGGCTTGGTGGAATTTACCGATTAGGTTGAAGCTTCCCGCGCGCGGCTGCCGATTTTGGCAATACGGTAAACCATGAAAGAAGGGTGGGGCAGGGGGAATACATGCACTTTGAGCGATCGTGTATCTATAACATTTGACCTTCTGTCGACGACGGAGAACGAGTCGGCCGTGCGGATTTTGACGGCCGCGTTGGAATCCCGATTTGCCGAGCTGCGCGATATGGCCGTCAACGCCATCCTGGCTCGTCGCAGCAGCAGCGGGCATCGTGCCTTGTTACAGCGTTTGCACCTGTTGCCCGAGGAGTGTTGCCACAGAATTAGAGAATCACATGCTCATATGACTCGCGCCCTACGCGACGTGATTCTGGAAAAGGACACACAAATCTGTGCCAACGGTTGCGAGGCGGTTTTGTGGTTCCGCGAGTACGACCTGATTCCGGCCTTGATAAACGCGGTTACCGATCAGGGCAACCCCAACACCGATCTCGTGGGCGGCACGCTTCTGGATTTGGTAGGGAGTCTCTACGACGAATTGGCCTCGCCCGCTGAAGTCCGGGCGCATCGCGATCCGCAACTTTTGCGAGAGCATACCATCACCGCTCTGGAGTCGGGGGTGAAGCGGTATTCGCAGCACCGGCGGCGCGAGGTGCTGGAGTCGTTTTTGCTTTTGGTTAATCGCGACAACGTGGTGTTGAAGCAGATATTGGCGGACCCGCGGCATCCGGCGTTTGTGGTGATGATCGAGACACTTTCCAAGAGCGAGCGGCCAGGTGTGATTCGGCTGCTTCTGGCCTTGTTGGACGATCCGCACTCGCCTTCGGCCGCCTTGTCGGTTATCGGCAACCGTTTCGACCGGCGGTTTTTGCAATACTTGCTAAAGAAGATCGGTCGCCAGCCGTCGCAGGCCACCGCTCGGAATCTAAAGCACATAGAGTCGATCGGCTGGCTGGCCGACCCGGGGGGTGTAATCGGCCGGCTCGACGATGCGGGCCAGCATAGCGTGGTGAAGTATGTCATTGCCTCGGGCGTACGGCGGCAGGCGGCCTTCGGCGTGATCGAGTATCTGCTGAAACATGGCCGGCCGCCCGGCCGACGCGCGGCGGCCGAGGTTTTGGGTGAATTCAACGGCGCGCGGGCCAACGCCCTGGCGCTGGAATGCCTGGACGACGAGGATCCCTACGTTCAGGCCAACGCCATTGCCCAGCTCCGCGGCCGCGGGATTCCGGGCACCCTTTCGCGTCTGGTGGAATTGCTCGATAGTTCGCAGCCGGTGGTCCGCCGGGCAGTGCAAGAGAGCCTCTCGGAATTCAACTTCCAGCGGTTTTTGGGCGTCTTCGATATGCTCGATGAAGATGTTCGCCGCAGCACGGGAATGCTGGTGAAGAAAGTCGACCCCAATATGGTTCCGCTTCTGTCGGCCGAATTGAAATCGCCCATGCGGACGCGACGCTTAAGGGCCTTGGCCGTGACCCGCACCGTGGAGTCGGTGGAGCCGCTCGAAGCGGGCGTAATCGCGTTGTTGGAGGACGAGGATCATCACATTCGGGCCGAAGCGGCGGTGACCCTTGCCCACTCGTCGACGCTGACTGCCCGCGACGCCTTGCGGGGCGCCTTGGAGGATAGCAGCCTGGCGGTGCGCGAGGCGGCCATGCGGGGACTGGCGGCGCACGCTCGCTCGGACATCTTGCCAACCGTTGCCGGAGGCGAATAATGCACGTAGTGTTAACGCGGATTATCCTGTTGGGGCGCTGGGATATTTCCGAGACGAGCAAAAAACTCGCTCAACAAAGCGGCCAGTTCAGCATTACCGATCTGGCAATCGTCGTATTGGTTTTCGCGGGCCTTGCCGCCTTTCTCTTCTTTCTTGCCAAGATTTTTTCCCCCCCCGAGAAACCCAGGGGAGTGAACAGCCCATTGCGGCTTTTCTGGGCACTTTGCCGGGCGCACGAGTTGAAGCTTGCGCAGTGCTGGCTGCTGTGGCGGGTTGCCCGAAATCACCAACTTAAAGATCCGGCTTTGCTATTCGTGGAGCCCGAACTCTTGGATGTGGATGTGCTGGGGCCCGGGTTTGCGTCCCACGCAGCGGCCATGGAGTCGCTGCACGGGCGACTGTTCGGGAATCAGTAGGGCGTTGCTTTGTGGCACGGGCATCCTGCCCGTGAAGGGAACACCACACGGCCAGGATGGCCGTGCCACAATTTCAACGGACAGTTAGAGCTGTGGCGCTAATACGCACTGCCGCCGTTATTGCGGGGTGGCTTGCGGGGCTTGAAGAGACCGCTGATCTTGCCCGAGGAGACGCGAGGCCTTCGCGGGGACTGGACTTCGAAGCCCTGGGCGCCGCTGCCGTATTGCAAGACGTCGGCTTCGCGCCGCCAACCCATCAGATCCAGCAGTTTTTGCAGCTCGATGAGTTCCACGTTAAGTTCCGTGGCGCGGCGTTGCATCTTGTTCCAATCGTCAAGCATATCGGCCGTCTTGCCTTGGGGTTCATCGCCCACCACCAGGTATCGGGTCTTGATGCCGATTTGGCCTTGGCGTTTGCCTTCGGCGTCCATTTTGGCGTCGATCACACCGCCGTTCATTTCGATCAGCGTGTGCAGGCGTTGTGTATCGTCTCGCCCGTCGCTGTCCAGTTTGACAACGCCGGCGATGGCGAAGTGCAGTTTTTCTCCGGGGCTCCAAACGGGGCTGTTGATCTTGTCGCCGGGCATGATGGGATCGGTGGGGCTGTCGTTGACGATGCGGCCCTCGGAAAGATGGTTGCCCAGAACCTGCGTGATTTCGATGCTGGCCTTGACGGCATTTTGGGTCACTTCGCCGGCATTGTTGGGATAGATGCTGAAGCTGGTCTGCGACACGAGCGAATCGGCCCGTCCCAGGTTAATCCAAACAGTCTTGCTGGCCTGGTTGATCCAGCGGACCTCGCCGTCAAATTCTTTGGGGTCTTTGCGTGTAATATTGACGATTATTCCTGTTGCGATATCAAGCTGGTAACCCTTCTCCTTCAGTTTTTTCTGCAGCGTATCGACTTCCCCTTGTTTGGCGGCCAGTAGCGTATCGTGTTGTTTCCGCGCGCCTTGCAGATCGCCGGCGATCTTGTCGGTTTTGCCTTGCATGCGTTCGCGGTCGTCGTTGAACTTCGATATCTCGTTCTGTTTATCCTCACCGGCGGCTTTGGCGGTGTTGGCGAAGGCGTCGAGCTTGGGCTGATTGACGCTGTCACGGGCTTCGTTGAAAACTTTTAGTTCCTTGACCGTGGCCATTTCGGTGTTGAGCAACTGGTCCTTCTCGCGCAGCGCTTCAAACATTTGTTTGAGTGTTTCGCGATAGTTTCGCGTATCTTCGGGGAAGGTTGCAGCATATTTGATCATGTCGGCGGCGGAGAGGTCGCGGATACGATCGATGTCGTCGGTTTCGGCGAAGCCGATCATCTTTTTGAGCTCATCGAGGTCCTTGCTCATCTCCCGCAGGCCGTTTTCGGCGCGGTGGGCCGACTCGGCGTTAGCCGTGGCCTTTGCCGTGGCCTTGGTCGAATTGCTATTAAACACAAACGCCATCACGCCGAAGAGAATCGTAGTGATTACGAATAAGATCAAGGCGATCTGTAGTCCTTGGTTTTCGCGGGCCATGTTCTATATCCCAATCAAAAGAAGACGAATGTATGCCATTTAACCAAATGGCCTTAGCTTGATTCTAAACAGAGGTAAAACTACTGTCAACGAAAAACCCCCCCCGGCTTGGGCAAACACCCCAGATATCCCCAGCAACTTTGGCATCACAGCCGCTCTTCTCTATTCGCGTCCAGCAGATGAAGAGAGAAACCCGTACTTTTCCGTTTGAAAAGGACGCTAATTCCGGATGAACCATATTTTTTTACAAAATCACAAGCTCTGAATCCTGAAATCTGCCCTCTGCCACACTTCCAGTGGCATCGCACACCCCCCGCGCAGATGGCCCTTCCCATCGCTGGACAACCCGGGTAAACTGAGAGGTTCGCCCAAGGAATCGCGTGTAAAGATTCGATAATCACTTAGTGAAATAACATTTCGCCTTAACAAATAGGAAACGACAAATCATGGCTAAGCCAACCCGAAAAGTCAAAAAAGCAAACCACGGCAAACGCCCGGCCAACAGCAAGGCCCGCAAACAAAAGCGACAAATCGTACGTACCTGATTTTTTCACGATTGATCCTCGCGGAGGAAAAAACCTTGCCCAAACAACAGACTATTCTCGATCCGTCACAGTTTCAACTCGACCAGGTGGCGGCCGACATCGAAGAGATCCGCCGCTACAACCCGCAGCGGTACGAGATGGAGCAGTTGACCGCAATCAGCTATATCGACACCGACAATCACATCTGCGTGGGCTACAAGGATCTTGGCCAGGACGAATTTTGGGTCCGCGGCCACATGCCGGGGATGCCGATTATGCCCGGCGTGGTGATGTGCGAGGCGGCCGCCCAGGTGGCCAGCTACTACGGTCTTAAACAAAAGCTGATGGACACCGAAATGGTCGGCTACGGCGGACTAAGCGACATCCGCTTCCGCGGCGTGGTGCGGCCCGGCGACCGTTTTGTTATCGTCGTGCGACTGCTGAAGATCCGCCGCCTGATGCTCACTTGCGAGTTCCAATGCTATGTGGGCGAGAATCTTGTCTGCGAAGGCGTGTTGAAGGGGATACCCCTGCCGGTCGACATACTCAAGAGCGAGCAAGCCGCGGGCGAATGATCGCACGGTCCGTGGGGCCACGGCCGAGGGCGGCTGTGCTACAAAATATAATCAACCATGTTCTTACCGTTTCACGACGACAATCCCACGCGACGCCCGCCGTTGGTCACCGGTGTGCTGATCGCCGTGAACGTTTTGGTTTTCCTTTGGGCAACTTATCTGGTATCTCCCCAGAAACAAGAGCAACTGCTTCTGCGGCGCGGCTTTATCCCCAAGCGGGTTTCGCAACTCTGGAACCCCGTGCCGGTGCTCGTGCCTCGCAATACGGTGGTTAGGGATCCCGTTTTCGGCCGCAACTTCGTTTTGCGTCGGCAGATTGCGCTTCCTCCCGACCGGCCGCAAATCGTGCTCTCCATGTTCACCAGCATGTTCATGCACGGCGGTTGGTTCCACTTGATTTTTAATATGTGGTTTCTCTGGCTGTTCGGATCAAACGTTGAGGACCGGCTGGGTAGGGTGATTTTCCCGATCTTCTACATTGTGGGCGGCCTGCTGGGCGGCGCCATGCATTGGGTCAGCGATCCGGGCAGCGTCGTGCCCGTGGTGGGCGCGTCGGGGGCGGTAGCGGCGATACTGGGCGGCTATGCAATCACCTGGCCGTGGGCGCGGATCCACACACTGATTTTTTTCGTTTTCTTTTTCTTCGTTATCGAAGTGCCGGCCCTTGCTGTTCTCGGCGGCTGGTTCGTTATCCAACTGCTCGCGGGCCTGAAGAGCGAACCCGGCGGCGTGGCTTGGTGGGCGCACATCGGCGGATTCGTCGTGGGGCTGCTGATCATGCCGATGTTGTGCGATCTGTTGGACGATCAGTTGGAGGGGAATGAAAAGAATGAAGACACCGAGAATGATCGAGTTCACACGGAATAGCCAATGGGCCGTCGCGCGCTGAAGAAACCCGATCCTGTAATCGACACTAGCGGGCGTCTGATAAGCATCGATGATCTCCCGTCGCGGTGCATCGGCGAGGCCCTCTTCGGCCGCGTGGCGCCGTTGGAAATCGAAGTCGGCTCCGGCAAGGGCCTGTTTATCCTCACGGCTGCCGCCGCCAGACCCGATACCGACTTTTTGGGTATCGAAATCTCGCGGAAATACGCCCACTTTTCAGCCGCGGCGTTGGTCAAGCGGGGCATCGAAAACGCCGTGATGCTCGTCGGCGACGGGCTGCGGGTGTTCGACGAGTTCATTGCCGACAACTCACTCTTTGCCGTTCACGTCTACTTCCCCGATCCCTGGTGGAAGAGGCGGCACCGTCGTCGCCGCGTCTTGCGGGAACCGCTGCTGCGCAACATCGAGCGGACGCTCGTGCCCGACGGACGGCTGCATTTCTGGACCGACGTGGAGGAATATTTCCAGACCTCTTTGGATCTATTGGCACGGGTGACCGATTTGCAAGGGCCTATCGAGGTGGCGGAAAAGGCGGCCGAGCACGGCATGGACTATCGCACCCACTTCGAGCGACGCACCCGACTCAACGACGTGCCCGTTTATCGGGCCGAGTATCGCAAGCGGCCGTAAACCAGCGGGGTGGATCGGCCGAATCCGCATGACCAGATCGGCAAAAGTGACCGATCGAGCGCGTGTTGCCCGTGGCCGGGCGTTTTCTCGATGGACACTGCCTAGATATCGTAAACCCGCATTGTGCATGACCTTACGATTCCAATCGGTCGCCCGAATCAATGTGCTGGGCCGATTGGCACGCGGCTTGCTATGAGTGAAATCGGATTATTCTTGACATACTAACCCGAAGCGCAAGCGAAGGGCGGAGAAACAGGGCCATATGTTGCCCGCCCTTCGCTTGCGCTTCGGGTTAGTTTTTCTCAATCAGCCCGGAGGATCGTGCCCATGCAGATTAATAGCGTTATGAACCGTTATTCCGACCCCACCGCGGGCGGAAAGCGGGGCGAAACGGCCGCGGCGGGTACGATCAAACCGCTGGAAGGTTTCGAACCGACGTTTGAACCGGGCGATGCAAAGGCCCTTTCTCTGCGCAAGATCCTCTCGCAGTACGACGTCACCGATATTACGCCGCGGGAATTCTCCGCCATGATCCACCAGATGCACAAGGAAGGGCTGATCTCGGACGATCTGTTCGGGCAGTTGAGCCTGGTCCGCGGCGAACTCGACCGCGCCGGCATCGACGCCGACGAGTCGCTCGACCTTTTGGCCTTTCACGAGAAACGGCTGGTGGAGTTGCGGCTGGAATCGATGTTGACTCTGGGGAAGGTCGATAAAACCGACGAGGACGAGGAGCCCGCTGCCGTGGACCGAGACGCTATCAAAGAACGTCTCGGTTGGCTTCGCAAGATGGCCGTGGCGCAAGAATCGCCGGAAATGGTGGGGCTTAACGCGGTGGTTTAAGAGGAAGAATCTCTTTAGAAGCCGCGGGGCAACTCTCTGTCGTTTCGTACGTGCGTCCTTCGACGCCGTTGCGATAGTTCTCCATGGCCTGCTGGGCCAATTGCCTGCCGCTAGGCGTGGGATACTTGCCGGTAATACAAGCGCGGCAGAGTTGGTCGGCGTCGAGGCGGATCGCCCGGGCCACCGATTCGACGGGCAGATAGCGTAGCGAATCGGCTCCCAGTTGTTTCGCCATCTGGACCTGAACCTCGTCTGTAAGCGGACCGCCGTCGAGGAATTCGGGCGCGAAAAGCTCGCCCACGGTGGACATGTCGATGCCGTAGAAACAGGGCGCGATAATCGGCGGACAGGCCACGCGGACGTGAATCTCGCGGGCGCGGCCCAACTGGCGGATGCGCTTGATCAACACTCTCATGGTAGTCGAGCGGACGATGGAATCTTCGACCAGGAGAACGCGTTTGCCTTCGAGCACTTCGCGCAAGGGGGTGTATTTGGTTTGGGCTTTTTTCTTCCGCGATCCACCGCCCTCGATAAACGTGCGGCCGCTGTAACGGTTGCGGATGAGGCCTTCCAGACAGGGCACCCGCAGGCTGTATGCCATGGAGTCGGCCGCGGCCTTGCTGGTATCGGGCACGGGCACGACGATCGTATCCTCGTCGATGGACGCGTCTTCCAGAAGGGCCAATTCCTCGCCCAACGCCTTGCGGGTGAGATATACGCTGCGGCCGTCCATGGTGCTGGCCACGTTGGAGAAATAGATCCACTCGAAGAAGCAGTGGGCCTTTCGCGGGCTGTTGGCGAATCGCTGGATATCGAGCTTGCCGTTGGTGATGGTGATCGCCTGGCCGGGCAACAGGGACTTGATGCGCTCGGGGGCGAAGCCCAGGTTGAGCAAGGCCACGCTTTCGCTGGCGGCGGCAAGCAGTGGGCCCTCGACGGCATAGCTCAAGGGCTTGATGCCCAGCGGGTCGCGGGCGATGAGCATGTCGCCCAGCGCGTCGAGGAGAACCAGGCTATAGGCGCCGTCGAAACTTGCGGCGATATCGCGGCACATGTCAATCAGCGGCGGGCTCTTCTCGGGAGCAAGCGCCTTGCTGATGGTGTGCATGATGATTTCGGTATCCGTATCGCGGGCCAGGTAGTTGTCGTCGTCGTCCAACAACTGTTGCTTCAACTGGGCGAAGTTGGCCAACTGGCCGTTGAAGGCGAAACTGAACCACTTGTGCTTTTTGATGTGGTGGCGTTCGAATGGTTGGGCGTAGCTGCGGTCGTTTTGACCACAGGTGGCATATCGAACGTGCCCAATGGCCGCCCGGCCCGAATATTTATCCATCAGACTGGTGTATTTGGCCCGGTGGTTGATGCGGAAGACCTCGGTGACCGTGCCTACGTCCTTGTAGGTGTCGATGAGTTGCTTCCGCTTGGGATTATATGAGGTTATGCCGGCGGCCAATTGGCCCCGGTTCTGGATATCCAGCAGCATCCTCGGCAAAAGTCGAGCGACATGCTCCGGTCCTTGGGTTGGGCAAAGTGGGCTATCCTCGTCGCTGGGCAGGTGGTAGATGGCAGCGACGCCGCATTCTTCATGTAGTTCACTCATAATGTCATTCTAATACGATAGCCGTTTTCCACAACCGATCCTGGAAAACAGTTAGCGGCGGGGCGTGTCCCCGCGTGTATTGCCCCGCCGCCAACGCGGGGACAAGCCCCGCCGCTAACTTAATAATATGCCTTTTGCACCGGCCTCCAGCAGGATATGCTATAGGAACCGATGACCGATCTATTGCGACAAGAAATCGCTACTTTGGCCACAACCATTGTGGTCAAAGTGGGGACCCGAGTACTCACCCGAGCCGACGGCCGATTGGACCTCGAGCGAATCGCCCGGTTGGGCGAGGAACTCAACGAGGTGATTTGTTCGGGCCGCCGCGTGGTGCTGGTTAGCTCCGGCGCGGTGGGAGCAGGCATGGGCCGTCTGGGGCTCGACGCACGACCCACCGATCTGGCCCATCTACAAGCCGTGGCGGCCGTGGGACAAAGCGCCCTGATCGAAGCCTACGAAAAGGCCTTTTCGGCGCACGGGCGACATGCCGCGCAAATCCTGCTCACGGCCGACGACCTGGAGCACCGGGCACGATACCTCAACGCCCGCAACACTATCCTTACGCTGCTCGAATACGGAGAGATCCCGGTTATTAACGAAAACGACACGATCAGCGTGGACGAGTTGATGACCACCTTTGGCGACAATGACCGGCTGGCGGCGATTGTGACCAATCTGACCCAGTCCCCCCTGCTGGTTCTACTCTCCGACGTCGACGGACTTTACGACGGCGATCCCACGTCGCCGGGCTCGAAAATAATCTCCACCGTCACACAGTTGGACGAATCCATCTTCTCGCTGGTTTGCGACCCGGTCTATGGTGGTTTGGCCGCCGGTGGTTTGAGCAAAGGCGGCATGGCCAGCAAGCTGGAGGCGGCTCGATTGGCAACCGCTGCCGGCGAGAACGTGATTATCGCCAACGGGCGCAAGCCGGGCGTGCTGGGGGATATTATTGCCGGGCGTCGGGTGGGAACGCTGATCACGGCGCGGGGCCGGACCGTAGCCGCGCGGAAACGCTGGATCGGATACGCCATCCAACCGCGAGGACAACTGACCCTCGACGCCGGCGCCTGTCGGGCCATCGAAGAACAAGGCCGCAGCCTCTTGCCGATAGGCGTTATCGACGTGGCGGGCGATTTCAAAAAAGGCGACGTGGTTACCATCTGCGACGCGGGCCGCCGCGAATTAGCACGGGGACTGAGCAACTACGACGCCCAAGAGGTTTGTCTGATAAAACAACGCCGATCGGATCAAATCGAAGCCGCCCTGGGACACCGCCCTTACGACGAGGTCATCCACCGTGACAATTTGGTGCTCACCGCCGATCGATTCGAGAACGGTTCTTGATTCATTTGTAGCACGGCCGGCCTATGAGTCTTCGATTCCGTAGCCATTGCGTTGGCGACGGGCCAGCCGGCTGTTGGCTTCGTCATCGCCGATGAAGAGTTCCCGCCGTGGGTTCCACTTCAGTTTGCGGCCCAGTCGCATGGATCGGTGGCCACGTTGTAGCCGTTTTTGACTTTGGGGAACGTGGCCGTTGTTTCGATTTCGACGGGACCGGACCGGTCCCGTCCCATTCCCCATTGGGCGATGTCCATGTGGTGTGCGCCCCAGTCGGTCATCTGGCCGCCCGAATATTCGTACCACCAACGGAAGGTGTAGTGGCAGCGCTGCTTGATATAAGGCACATCGGGCGTTTGGCCTTGCCACATGTCCCAGTTGAGATGCGTGGGCGGTTTTTCGATTGCAAAGGGCCCGCCTTGTGTGTTCTTGCCCAGGGTGACGTGGACCTTTTCCAGTTTGCCGATGCGGCCTTGGCGGACCAGTTCGCAAGCCAGACGGAAGCGGTTGTCGCTGCGCTGCCAAGAGCCCACCTGCACCACGCGGCCGGTTTGTTTAACCACCTCGCACATCCGCTTGCCCTCGTCGACACTCAGCGTCAGGGGCTTTTCGCAGTAGACGTCCTTGCCCCAGCGACAGGCGTCGATCAGCATCTTGGCGTGCCAGTGGTCGGGCGCACCGATCGTAACCGCGTCGATATCGTTGCGGTCCAGCAGCTTGCGGTAGTCTTCGTAGAGGTGGGCCTTGCCGGGGACGGGCCTTTTCGGCGATCTTGCGGTCGACGTCGGCAATGGCCACCACGTCGGCGTATGGCAAGGCCAGCCGGGCGATGACCGAACCCTGATACTTCATGCCGATGGATCCGATCCGCAGGCGGTCGTTTTTCGATTTTGCCGTGGCGGCGTCGGCCCCGTGGGCCGTGAACACGTAGGGGATCATGCCCATCGCCGTGCCGGTCGTGGCGGCGCGGCGGAGGAACTCGCGGCGGGTAAAATTGTTTTTCTGCTGCCTGGGATCGTGCATGGCGATTTACTCCCGCTGTTTGTTACGCTTGAGCTTTCATTCTAGCCTCGACGAGCATCTTCATCCAGGGGCCAACGTAGTGGCCGTGGTCGTGGAAGGTCCGCCCGCTGACCAGGTTGCCGTCGATCACGCAGGGCTCGTCGACAAAGATCCCGCCGCAGACTTCCAGGTCGAACTTGCACTTGGGCACGGTGGCCATGCGCCGGCCCTCGACGCAGCCGGCCGCGGCGGGAATCTCCACCCCGTGGCAGACCGAGGCGATGGGCTTGCCGCTTTCGAAGAAGTGCCGCGTGATGCGCATCAGATCTTCGTCGTAGCGGATGTATTCCGGCGCCCTGCCGCCGCTGAAAAAGATGCCCAGGTAATCTTGGGGGTCGATCTGGCTAAAGGCGACGTCGGCCTCGATGGTGTAGCCTTCCCACTCGCGGGTGATGGTCCAGCCGGGTTTGACTTCGTGCATCACCATATTGTAGCGACGTTTTTGGGGCGCGGCCACGACCGGCTGGAAACCGTCTTCGATCAAGCGGTAGTAGGGATAGAGTGTATCGACGGTTTCGGATGCGTCGCCGACGACGATCAGCACCTTGCCGCCGCCAGGGTTTGGATTTTGGCTCATGTCGTGCTCCGTAGCGAAGTTATAATTCAGACGTGACTTGAGAAATGATTATAAGGCCGCAAACACGGCCACGCAAGCGTGGACCACGGCACCCCGCGTGGTTACAGCTTGAAATTGAGCAACTGGTTGATCCCCCGCCAGATGCGTTGGCCCAGGGTTTGGCTGGTTGTGTGGATTTTTGCGCGGCCGCGGAGGCCCAGCCGCATGAGGTCGTAGGGATCGTCGATCAGCACCCGTGCCTGGTACGAGGCGCTCATGGGCTTTTCCACGCCCGACTCGTCGGCCGTGGTGGCCAGATCGCCGCCCGACTTTGTGGTGAGATGCTTGGGCACAAACTTCGATTCGCTGGGCGCGATCTCCTCGATGGTGCCTTGGTAGACCTCGAAAGGCAGTTCCTGGAGATTGATTTCCACGTACTGTCCCGTTTTCACAAAGTCGATATCGCCCTGGTCGACGTAGAGGATGGCTTCCATTTTGTGGGGATTTCCGACCAGACAGAAGACTTCGCCCTCGTCCAAGAGAGCGCCCAGGTTCCGCTCTTGCAGGGGCGTTCCCGACCAGCTCGGCAGTTGGCCTTCGGGGCCGGGTTTTTTCTCGCGCCAGGGCGGCGGCAACACCGTGCCGGCGATGGGCGCGTGCAGGTTGAGCCGCTCTTGGTCGTCTTTTTTTTGCTTGAGTTGATCCTCGATCGCTTGCAGCGATTCTTCGATCTGGCTGATTTCCAAGCCCTCGCCCGTGTTCTGCAAGCGCCCCCGGCGAAGGTTCGACAATTGCACCTTGTACTGGCTTCGCTCACCCTGCAAGCGGGCGATTTCCAAATCGACGTCGATGCTTTGCAGCTTGGCCAAGGTCTGGCCTTTTTCTACCCGTTGGCCGGGCTTGACGAGGATGGCTTGCAACTCGCCGGGCACGTCGACGTAAACGCGGTCGGCGTCGCGGGCGCGGATCTCCAGCGTGCTCATTACGCTGTGCGGCAGGGGAACATAAAGCACTGCCAGGACGATGAGCACCACACCCGAGAGCGTGGCATAGAATCGCGGTTTTTTCACTTTGTGCATTCTCCCGGGCACGGCGAAATATTTGTACAGTTTGAAAAGCGGCATTCCTATCATGCTGAAAAGCGACATGCAGATAATGCCGTAGCCGATAACGGCCAGCCCGTAGGGCTCGAAAATCTTGCTCATGAACCACAAGATGGATATCACCACGAACCAGCGATAAAACACGGAAGCGACAGAATAGATCGCAAAAAATATCTGCTTGCGCTGCGGCAGGAAGGGATCTTCGGGCGGCTCGATTCCCAAAAACCAAAGGGCCATCTTGCGGTTGAGGATGGAGCCGGCCTTTTGCCGCAGGTTGGGGATCTCCACGATGTCGGCCAGGATGTAGTAGCCGTCGTAGCGGAGCAAGGGGTTGGCGTTGAACATTATCGTGCTCACCGAGGAGACGAAGATAATGTTCAAACAGACCATGTTCAACAGTCCCTGCTGGGTAAACCACCAGATGTACGTGGCCGCCGCGGCGATAATCACCTCGACATACATACCGGCCGCGCCGATGGCCGCCCGCTGCCACTTGCTGGGCAGCATCCAGGAATCGGAAACGTTGCAGTAAAGGCAGGGCGTAAGCACCAGGATCATTACGCCCATCTCGTGGCACTCGCCGCCGAAATGCTTACACATCAGCCCGTGGCCGAACTCGTGAACGACCTTGGTCAAGCCCAGCACCACGGCCAGCCAGAGAGCGTTGGTGGGGTTGAAAAACTGGTAGAAACTCGGCAGCTTCGAGTAGAAGGTGTCGAACTGCACCGTCACCAGCAACAGGGCGGAAAGGGCAAAAGCCAGGCTCAGAACCAGGACCGGCAGGCTGAATAGCAACCGCACTTTGGGGTAGAGCCAATTGAGTATCCGCTCGGGGTCGATGCCCTTGAAGCGGATGCAGAGGATGTTGCTGGCCGCGCCCATAATCTCCTTGCGGCGGCGCTCGTCGCGACGTTTGCGAAGCTGCGTGCCCTGGCCCGGCACCGAAGCGATCACCAGGCCGCTACGGTGCAACATGCCGATAAACTGTTGCAACTCTTCGAGCGTAATCTTCTGCGGCGGGAACTCGGCCTCGAACCATTCCTTCAACTCGTCCAGGCTGGTCGTGCCGTCGAGCTTCTGCAGGATGGCGTATTCTTCTTCCTGAAAGCGGTAGTAGTTCAGGCCCACCGGCTCCTTCACAACCCAATAGCTCTGCCCCAGATACTGTTGCTTCTTCGCCGACAGGTCCAGACGCTTCCGGATAGTCATCTTCCGGGCGGAGCTGGAGACCAGGCTGTCTTGCAGAGTTGCCATTGTGTGGGGTATGAGCTTGTAGGGTGCATGCTTGCACGCACCGATGTGAGCGTTTAATGCCGGTGCGTGCAAGCATGCACCCTACATCAATCCAGATGGATCGTCATCTCGACTTCCATGCCGGCGCGAAGGGTCCAATGTCCGTTGCGTTTCTTGTTTGCAATTGCGGCCCAAACCAGGAACTGATTGTTGCCGTCGACCAGGGGGCTGACGCCGGCGATCTTGCCCGTGAAGGTTTCGCTGGCGCCGTGTGCCAGTTTGACCAGCACGGTGACCGAGCGGCCGGCCACTTCGTGGGGCGCGTAGTCGGCGGCGCTCAAGGAGGCTTTGATGCGGAGGTGGTCCATGCGCACCAGCCGCAGCACGGGATCGCCGGGATTGACCCAGTCGCCCGTATGGCGGTGTACCTCGTCGACGATGCCGTCCCAGGGCGCCTTGATTTCGCGGCGGATAATGTGCTGATTCGCGGCCTCCACCTGGGCCTGGCTGACCTTGACTTCCAAGGCGGCGATTTCCATTTCGAATTCCGCTTTTTCCATTTGCAACCGATACTGTTCGTACTGCAAGCGGGCCTTTTCGATCTCGGCTTTGGGTACCGAGCCGGGCACCTTCTTGTTGGAGTCGACCATGCGCCAATAGTCGGCCTTGAAAACAGCCGCCGCGGCTTTGGCATATTTGATGCTGATCATATCCTCTGATCGTTTTTCGGCTACCTCGAGTTCCGTCTGGCGAATGTGCAGTTCCAGCTTGGCCAGCTTGCCGTCGACGCGGGCCAAGATTTCGCCGGCCGATACCTGCTGGCCGTCGCGGGCGATTACGGTCAGCAACTCGCCGGATTCCTGGGCCGGAACCTGGGCCTCATCGATCAGCGAAACAAGGCAATCTCGAAGCACCACCGACGCGGCCGCTGCCGGTCGGGCGGCCAACGGCCCCAGGCCGGCGGCCACGATGGTCAGGATTGCAATAATAGAAACTCGCATGATCACTCTTTTCTTTGACGATAAAACATTAACCTGCCGGTCTCATTGCCGGGTTACAACCCGGCCTACGCGTCTACCAGGGGAAAACAATCTTCGACTGCACGAAGGCGATAGCGTCGTGCAACACAACGAAGCCGATGGATCGCTTGCCGCAGTAAACTTTGGCGGTCACCTCCGCGCCGGACCGCAGGTCGGGGAACATCTCGCGGTCGAGAGAATCGGCGATCTCGACCTTGATCAGAACCGTGTTGCCCTCTTCGCCGCGGACTTCGGCGCTGTAATGTATCTCCTTAATTGTACCTTCGAACTCGATGCCCGGATCGGTGGCCAGAATAAACGTGACCGGCAGATCCTTCTTCTCCATGTCCCGCTGCGCCTGGATGATATACCCCATGTAGTCTTCGGGCATTTGCAGCTCGAGCTGCCAGGGGCCCTGGGTATCGGCCACCTGCATCAGCACCTGTCCGCGTTGCACGGGCCGGCCGTCGAGCAGGTTCTGCAAGTCCCAGGTGATTACCTGCCCGTCGCGGGGGCTGGTGACCCGCAGATTCTTCACCTTTCCTTCCAGAAGGGCCAATTGCATTTGCAGACTGCTGCGTTTTATCTCCAACGCATCCAACTCGCCCGTGATTCGGCTCCTGTCCTCGCGAGACATGCGCCCGTCTTTTTTCTGCCGGCGTTTGGTGCGGATTTGTTCCTCGGTGGCGCTTAAGTCACCGCGGAACTGCCGCATTTGCACGCGCAGGTCGGTGCTGCGCAGCTCGACCAACACCGCGCCCTTTTGCACATACTCACCGTGGCGGACCGGTACGCTTTTGACCACACCGTCGACCTTGGCGAAAACCTCGCTGCGGTTGACCGGCTCCAGCGAGCCGCCTGCCTTGAGCTCGAAATTCCAGGGCACAAACACCAGGGCCAGGATCACGGCCAACACGGCCAGTGATATGGAAATCGTCTTGGGCAAAGTGCGAGCGTGGAATATCCAGCGGGTATTGCCCAATGCCCGCCAGACGGGCATGAGGAAGAGATCCTGATGCTCGATGGCGTTGGAGAGGGCCGTGGAGCTATGCTTGACAACCACCTCCACGCGCTGCAACATGGTCTCCGCGATGCGGCTGTCCTCGATCTGCTCGACGATCAGGGCGCCGATCGGTTCGTCGGGCTCTTCCGGCTTGTCGGGGTCCTGCTCTTCTTCTCGCAAACCCGGGCGGGCAAGCGGCAGCACGGCCACCGTTTTCGAATGCGAATCGTCGACGTATTCTTGCACGGCGTCCTCGACCTGGGGCGCCATGTCGCTGGTATCGCCGCTGTACCAGATGGGGTCGCCCGTCTCCACGACTTTGGTGGCCAACTCGCCCAAAAGCCGTACGGTGTTGGAGCGTTTGTCAAAAAGGTCCTGTCCGCTGACGGCCTCGATGCGGCACTTCCGCCCATGGCGGATGGCCACGCTGACGCGGTCGCATTCGATCAGCCGGCGTCCTTCATTGGCGATCATGTATGCCGTTTGTCGCGGGTCGAGGCTGGCGTGTACCAGGCAGGTGAAATCCTCCAACTGCGACCAAAGCGTCTGACGGTCGGAGAAGTGCCGGAGCTGGCGGCTCTTCAAAAAGTCGCCCGCCAGATCGCACATCTGCATAAGGAAGCGCAGATAGCCCTTCTGTGTGCTGATGCCGGCCTCGGGACGCTGGAAAATTTCCACCACGCCGAGCGTCTCCAGATCGGTTTTCAGCGGACCCAGCACCAATAGATAATCGGTGGGGTTGGAGGCTTGGTCGTCGTCCTCGCCGATGCCCGAATGGGGCGGAACCAGGACCGGCTCGCCGCCGGTCATAACCCGGCTGAGAAGCTGGCCGTGCTGCCGCTGCCCTTCCTCGTTGTCGCGCAGGCCGCTCTTTTGCAGATTGATCTGATATTGCAAGGCCAGGCGGCCTTCGTCCTCGACCGCCCAAACAATTCCGCCCACGGCGGCCAGGGCCGACACAACCCGCGTGAGAAATTCGCCGTAGAACTCCTGGGGCGAGATGTCGGATTTGGCCAACTGTGCGATCTCGTTGACCAGCGTGCGGATCTGCTGCTTGGTCTGTTCGATCAGTTCCGGATTAAGAGATTGCTCGGTGCTCATGTATGGATTGCCCAGGCCGGATGGTGCGTAAAAACCGCTACAGGCGACGCGATTCGCATGTTAAGTGGTATAAAATCTTCAGCCCTGTGTTTACCTCGTTTTGGCCGTATGTTCAAGGGTAGCTTAGACTTAACGCGTATGGAACCTCTTTGCTGGCCCTACAATCAGAAAAGTCATCGCAGTTACCCTGCATTCACTTCGTCCAACTATTAGCGGCGGGGCTTGCCCCCCGTTGGATCAACGCGCGGGGACAAGCCCCACCGCTAACTTGAATTATACCGATCTTCAATCCGATGCCCGCGTTTTGTCGCTGTTGCCGGCAAAGCGATAGAGGATCTCGGCCGATTTTTCCAGTTGTTCCAGCGATAGCCATTCGTCGCTGGTGTGGGCCTGTTGGGCACTGCCGGGTCCGAAAACGATCGAGGGGATACCGGCGGCGGCGTAGTTGGCGGCATGGGTGCCGTAGACGGCGCCGATTTTCTCGCATTTTTCCACAACACCACGGGCCACGTCGAGGAACTCGTCCGCAAGTGGTCCGTTTTCTTCGTCGCCCAGCGGCAGCAGAATCACGCTGGGGTCGTCATGCTCGACGGGGAAGTCGAAGGAAGAGTTTTTGGCGATAAAATCCAGCACATGCCTCCGGGCGTGGCCGGGGTCTTCGCCCGGCGGCACACGGCGATCGATGTCGATGGTACAGCGGTCGGGCACGGTGTTAACGCTCATGCCGCCCTGGATGAGCCCCACGTTCAGGGTCGCGCCTCCGCAAAGGTGGTGCGTGGCAGCGGTGCCCACGGCCTGGGCCTGATATTGTTCGAACAGCGGCAGCAGCCTGGCCATGCGGTAGACGGCGTTTTGCCCCAACTCGGGCGTGGAACTATGCACCGCCAGGCCGGTCGTGTGCGATTGCCATCGCACGGCCCCTTTGTGGGCCACAACCACTTGCAACTCGGTTGGCTCGCCCACAATGGCCGCGTCCGGGCGGCGGGGAAAGATGGCGCCGGGCGTGGCCAGTGCTTCCTCGCTCCACAGTTCCGCGAGGTGGCGAATACCGGTAAAACCGTGCTCTTCGTCGACCGCAAAGGCGAGCATAATGGTGGGCATACCCTGGGGTCGCTCTTTTGCCAAGCGGGAGGCGGCAACCAGCATGGCGGCCATCGCTCCTTTTGTGTCGCAGGTCCCGCGGCCGAGGATTCGTCCCTCGCGGATTACAGGTTCCCAAGGCGCGATGGTCATGCCCTCGACGCGAACCGTGTCCTGGTGGGCGTCGAAGAGAATCACCCCGCCGCCATCTTGCGGCGGAACATGGCCGTCGAGTCGGGCGACGATATTGTCGCGGTTTGGGTGAACCGTTTGACGCTGGTGGGGGAGTCCGATTTCATCAAAAATCGATTCCAGCACCTCGGTGAGTCGGGTTTCAAGGAATTCGGGTCCGGAGGCCGATTTTCCCATCGGATTGACGCTAGGTGTCGATACCAAACGGCCAATTGTATCTAAAAGATTTAATTCCATAATAGTTCTTCAAATAATTGAATGAGGTACTATGATTCGCAAAGATTGTATGATAGAATACCCAATATTGAGTTTCGGCGATACTGAGTTTCGGCGATACAATGATGAAAGCGTCCGGATGGGGGTTGCTTACAGCGACAAAGGGGTAGATTCATCATGGCTAGCTGCAAAAAAATTCCAAATTTCGACCAATTACACCCGATAGCGGGGTTGAGAAGCTTGGAATCGTAGACGATAATTATTTTCAGTGAGGGGGATACCCCTTGCTTTCGCCCTTCGTAGGTCCCTGCCCCGCCTGCGAGGGGCACTTTTATGCGCTGATAGGGTCCACTCACCTAGCCGGGCAGTTTCATCTCGGCAAGCCATGTAGGGTATTTACCCCATGACAACTTGGCAATATCGTGATTGATCGGCCGTCTGTTTTTCTTGTGGGAATTGTATTGGGAGCTAGCGGCATCTGGCTTGCGTCCCCGCACGCGCCGCTGCTACGGCACAGGCGAAGGGCCGCAGTGGCCCTGGCGGCCCTGGGGTTGCTTCTGCTCGCTTGGCAATTGCCCCGCAGCGGCGACGGCATTACTGGTGTTTTATTGCTCACTGTTTCGGCCGCGTTGCCCGCCGCCGCCGCGGGCTCGATCGTTGCCGAGCGAGCGCGGATCGCGGCCGGCTGTTTCGGCCTGATGCTTGTGGCGATTCTTGTTTTGTTCTTGCTCACCGGAGCGTGGCCCATGGCATTGGTCGTGGCGGCCCTCTCGGGCGCCGCTTTGGCCGCCGGCAAATTCATGCCGCTGGGACGCGAGCAATCTTGGTTCGGCATAAGACGTGAAACCGTCAGTTGGGAACCGATGCTGGCCTCGGCCACGGGCGCTGTTGTGGTGGGCTCCCTGGCGACGACGATTAGCCGGGGCATCGGCGACGAGTCGCCGCTTGCCGCCCACATGGCGATTGTGGGAGTGCTGCTGCTGGGTATCGGACTGATGGGGTTGATCGGCCGTATAAGCACCGCGCGGATGTTTCTTGCCCTGGGCGTCATGCTGGCCGGAGCGGCCGTGGCGGCCCTTGGGTGGAGCGGACCTGGATGGGGCGGACCGCTTGCCGGCGAGGCGCTCCCTATCGCCGTCGTGGCGGTCTCGGTGGGCGGCATGTGGATTGCCGCGGCCATGTTGTTGGTGCGGCTTGGGGACGGTTCGGAGGCAGCGGCGGCGGATAAGCCGTACGGCCGCATGAACACGCGTTTGTACGCCCTGCTGACGGCGGTTGGGCTTGTGGTTTTGGCCGGGGTTTTAAGAATGGGTGCTTGGAAAGTGTTTTGAAAATGGCCATGGACCTTCCTAATGTGCCACTGCTGGCTTGTCCAGCAGTGTTGTTCCCGGAAAAATCGCTTTGCACTGCTGGACAAGCCAGCAGTGGCACCCTTGTGCGTTTTGACGTCGGCCTGGACGGGCTGAGCGCCGCACCGTTTGCGCTGACGTGCCTGGCGATGTTGTATGTCGTGGCCGTGGCCCTCAAGCAGACCGGCACGAAGGGGGCCGGATATTATCGCTTGTTGCTGGTCATGCAGACCGGTTTGTTGGGCTTGTTTGCCGCGCGGGACACGCTCTTGTTTTTTGTGTTTTACGAGTCCGTGACGATCCCCTTTATTTTCTTGTTGGGCCTCTACGCCGACAAAGGGCGGCGGACGGCCATGCGATTCATCTGCCTGGACGCCGCCGGCGCCGCGGCGGTGCTGCTGGCGTTGCTGGGGGTCGTGGCCATGGGGCTATACCCCGCAAGCGACCCCGCTGCGATTCCCGGCGGGCTGCGTCTGGGAATATTCCTGACGCTGGTGGCCGGTTTTACGGTCCGGGTCATTGCGACGCCGTTTTTTGCCCGTATAAAGGCCGTTGGCAAGATGTCCGACATCGTTGCCGGCTTTCTCCCGGTCATACTCTTGACGGCCGGCGGCGTTTACGGCGCGCTGCGGTTTGCTCGACCGATCTTCGCCGAGGTTTCCGCCGCCGCTTGGCCGTGGGCGGCGGGACTTGTTGCCGGTGGCGCGATTTGCGCGGGAATGTATTGTGCCGTGCTGCTCGTCCTGGAAAAGGGGACCGCCGCATGAACGAACAGATGTTGTGGCTGCTGGGCCTGGAACTTTTATTGCTGGTCATGCTCGCCGCCGGGCGGAGGGAACTGTACTCCATGGGACTGGCCGCCAATGGGTTGGCCGCCGCGGGGGTAATGCTCGTCGCCACGGCGCCAGACGTTGTCCTGTTGTTTGCGGCTTTGGAACTGGTTTCGGGCTGCATCTGGCTGCTCGTCTATCGCCAGCGGGTTTGCCCTTGCGACGCCGACGGCTCGGCAGCGGAACTTACCACCAGACACGTAATGTTGAGCCTCGTGGGTTCGGCTTTGTTGCTCTTGGGCCTATCGATCATTTGCGGCGCCACGGGCACGACCGACCTGCAAACAATTCACGCTGAATCCAACGACGCACGGCCCGGCTTGATGCGGTTGGCCGTGGCCCTGGTTTTTGCCGGTTTGGGCATACGCCTGGGGGCGGTGCCTTTTGGATTGCATTTGCCCCACACCTGTCGGTCGCTAACAAACCGAGGCGCCATGGTGCTGCTTATCGTGCCGTGGTTTGCCGGCACGATCGCTCTGGCACGGATTGTGGTCGCAATCTCGCCCGGGCTCGAGGGAATGTGCTGGAGCGTGCCCGGGTTGCTGGCGGTGGCGACGATGGGCTACGCGGGTCTGGCCGCGACCGGCGAACAGAACATCCGCCGGCTGGCGGCCTATATTCTCATCGCCCAGGGTGGGTTCATGCTCCTTGGTCTGGCCGCCGGCTTGTCGTCGGCCGCCACTTCCGAGTTGGCCGCCACCGAGTCGATCGACGCTGTGCCGCTTGCCAGTCGGGCAGTGGGTGGGG
>SDBV01003705.1_pt1 | contig 22312 bp, 10 predicted proteins | sample 2277081 | NCBI WGS metagenome assembly SDBV01 (sample SAMN10402039, study PRJNA504765) | marine sediment metagenome | isolation source: marine sediment core GS10_PC15, 223 cmbsf | place: Arctic Ocean: Southern Knipovich Ridge | collected 2010 | reverse complement strand
AGACCATCAGGCGGTGTAATAATTCCGAATTGCCATCCGGTCCTGAAGGATACTGAGTCGGGGCCATACGGGCGTATATCTGACCTTCAGAGTCGGCGGCTTCAACGGAATGGATATGCTGGGTTTCCATTTGAAATGGTTTGTTGGCCCTTGAGGGGCGTTGATCTAAAAATAACCCGCTCAGTCGTGGGTCCTCAACGGATGCACGTGTCCAGAAATAGGGGGTAAAGAATGCAACCGGTCCCTTGAAATTACCAGTGTTAAGAAACAAGGTCCAGCACTGATTCCCGGTAGAAACGTCATTACCAGCCGTAGTAGATTTCGGTTCAGTGAGCGGCAAAGGCAGATACCCGCTGCCAAACAATTCACCGCAGGTACCCTGCCTTAGGTTCAGTCCATCGGGGGGCCACAACAACCAGGGACTCAGTTGAGCAACGCCGTATTTACCCTTAGGATTGCTCCAGTCCCTTCCCTGACCGGCACCAGGCCCGTTGACCCATCCGACAAAGTTCAGCTGTACTCCACCCATAATAAATTTTGGCGTTTCTGTTGCATACTCTGTATCACGCCACCATCCAAGTCCACCTTCAATATCCGTATATAATTTTTCTACTGGCAAAGGCCCGTCATACTGTGGATGCATCCATGTACCAAACAAGCCTGATTGAAAACTCCTCCCCGGATACTCTCTCACTAAAGGCCAGGCCGCTGCATACATTGAGTAACCTGCATTATATGATTCATCAACTTTCTCTCTCTGTGTAATCATATACCCACCAACATTCCCCTTTTTCATCGACTTATCTATAGTGTCCTGTGCCGAAGCTAGTGGAGCAAACAGAGTTACATTTAATAATACCAAAATGATTGTCAGTTGAAGTTTCATCTTCAAAGTTCTTTTATACTTAAAATCCAAATAGATTATTCTGACAGGACCGTAACCTCTTCACCTTCCAATCCTTCCGATTCGGCAAAAAGTGTAATCTCCCCGGTTTTACCTGTTGATTTCAGAATAACCAGGCACTTACCGTTAAAAGTCTTTCTTGTCCTGCTGGCAAAATTTTCCTCATTTAAAGGATCACCATTGTCTACAGCGATGATCTCTGCTTCCCCCTCCACCCTGAAATGAATCCTGTTGGATGCATCCGGTACAAATCTGTTCTCTTTATCCTCAATATTTACCTCCACATGTAGTACATCCAGCCTGTCGGCCTTCATGGTTTTCCGGTCAGCCAGCAGCCGAATTCCGGCCGGACTGCCGGCAGTTGCCACTTCCTTCTGGCATACTACTTCTCCCCTCCTTTTTCCTTTGGCCACCAGATTTCCCGGTGTATACGGTACCTGCCATACCAGGTCCATTTTATCACCCATCTCTTTTTCGCCCAGTGATTTTCCGTTTAAGAAAAGTTCAACACTTTCACAGTTTGAATAGGCGACCACTGGTATTTCGGTTCCTTCCTTACCGATCCAGTTCCAATGTGGAAGGATGTGTACCATCGGTTCTTCTGTCCACTGGCTCTGGTAGAAGAAGTAGGTGTCTTTGGGAAACCCGCACATATCAATGACTCCAAAATTCCAGAATCTGGCCGGCCAGCCAAACATGGTTTCGCCCAGGTAGTCATAGCCTGTCCAGCGAAATTCACCGCACATAAAGGGGAAGTCTCGTGTACGTCTCCATGAATCGCGGGCACCGATACGTACCATAGCATTATCGTATGAAGAGCTGTAATATTTAGGCACATTTGTAAAAACTTCTTTTTCCGTGAGGTTGGGGACCTTCATAATCCCACCAAGCGGATTCTGTCCCCTGTACCAGGAATGCGTCCTGTAAATTCCACGTGTCTGAAACGAATGGGGCACCTCGGTGGCAAGAAAAATCCGGTCCGGATAGGTCTCATGGTCTTTTTCATACATAAAACAGGAACCGCCGCCGCCATTGTAGCCGGTCACATCCAGCTGGCTGGCAAATCCGCTTTCATTGGCCAGGTGCATATGGGTGATCCCGCAGGTAACGGGCCGGGTTGGATCTTCCTTCCTGACAACTTCCATCAGTTTTTTTAAGCGCTCCGTCCCTATTTCAAAACAGGCGTCGGGTATCTCATTCCCAACACTCCAGAGAATAACCGAGGGGTGGTTCCGGTCTCTCCGGATTAGTTCGGTGAGGTCTTTCTCCGCCCATTCGTTAAAGTGAAGGTGATAGCCATACTTTGCTTTCCCTTCGGGTTTTTTTACACCTCCAAAAGGCCAGGATTCTAACCATTCGTCGAAAGATTCATCCATCACCATAAATCCCATTCTGTCGCACAAATCCAGGAGTTCTTCGCATGGCGGGTTATGAGCAGTGCGGATGGCATTGCAGCCCATCTCCTTTAATATTTCCAGCCTGCGTTCGAGGACCCGGTCATTAAGGGCTGCACCCAGGGCTCCCAGGTCGCTGTGATTGTTTACACCCCGGAATTTCATGCTTTCCCCATTCAGGGTGAAACCACTGTCGGCAGAAAAGCTGAAATGACGAATCCCGATATTTGTTTCCAACTCATCATAGGTTATTCTTTCTGCGCGTAAAAGGGTTTTTAACTTATAAAGTGACGGAATCCCGGGCGACCATAATTCAGGATTCAGTATGGTCAATTCCTGAATCTCTTCCATACTTTCATTACCCGGTAGTTCGATCCTTGACTCGGCCCTGGCAACAAGCTCATTTTTAGGCGAATATAGCTCACTAACCAGATAAAACTGTTTTAACTCCCAGTAATCATTATCAATGGTTGACCGTACTCTGACCACTGATGAGTCTTCAGTAACCGAAGGTGTTGTGGCATAAATGCCATGTCGTCCAAAGTGTAAGCTTGCTGTTTTAACAAGCCACACATGCCTGTAGATCCCACAGCCGGTATACCAGCGGGCATTGGGCTGCCTTGAATTATCTACTCTTACTGCCAGCACATTTTCACCCTTGAAGTCAAGGTGGGGTGTCAGGTCGTAATGGAAACTGATATAGCCAAAGGGCCGTTTCCCGAGATAATGGCCGTTGATCCACACTTCGCTGTTTTCATAAACACCGCCAAATTCAATGGATATTTTCGACGTGGCGTCCCGTTTACTTAAAGTGAAATCTTTCCTGTACCACCCTACTCCACCGGTTGCAAAACCTCCCGGGCGTCCGGTCGGATTGTCTTTAGAAAACGAGTCCGTAATGGCCCAATCATGGGGAATATCTAATTGCTGCCAGCGGGTATCGTCAAATTCTATTTCAGAGGCTGCCGGGAAATCCCCCCTGGAGAATTTCCAGTCAAAATCAAATCTGAGCTTTTGTCTTGCCTCTTCGTAGGGGGAAAAGTCATTCTGGGAAAAGGCGATCACATTGATCAGGCTCAGAAAAATTGAAATGTAGACCTTTGTCTTCCTGTTCATTTTTTCACCAATTCAATTACTTTTATCATTCCCGGTTCCAGGATTTCAGTCCGGTCGAGCTTATCAGTGAATTCTCCGATGTTTTTAGAAGATTTCCTGCCAATCTCTTTAATAAGCCATATGCCCTGCGGGAGTCCATAATCCCCGGGATTAATCCTGTATGGAAAACTAATTTCCCTGTCGACATAATTGGCGAAAAAAATTGCAAGGTTCCCCTCTTCAGATTTCCAAAGCCTTGCCTCGGCACATGGAACAACCGCTGAACGCTGCTTCTCATACATTCCCCATCCAAAGCCGCTGTCCTCGAAAGTACCTATCTCTTTTGTTGGTATAACAGGATCAAGAAGCTGCCCGTAAACCAGGTAATCAAGGTTATTTAACCGGTGCTTGCCACATTGCTTCAGATATGCAGCCTTTACCCTGTACTCTGGTTTAAAAAGTCCAAGGTCCATCCATCCGTTCTGCCGCCCGTCAATGAATGCCTGTCCCTGTGCATACCTGAAATAGTTATCACTTTTGGTGTAGTCGCATGGGCTTCCAAAGAATATGGTATAACCAGAATATACCATCTGCATGAAAGGGATCTCCCTCTCAGAGGGCTGTGACCAGAAAAGGTTGGCATCAAGCTTGTCGAAGAATACTTCAGAGGCACCTTCCGATGTGACTACCATTTTGCCCTCATTTCTCAGGGCCACATTTTTTACTTTCCCCAGCAGATCACGATTTCCACTGGTCCAGTAATTTCCTCCTCCAAGTGGATGCAGATGTGAGCGATCGAAGCATAATTCATGGAAAAGACCCGATACCTGGTCTACGTAGATCCCGGTTGCACCGTATTGCTTTCTTATATCATCCACCAGGGTTTCGATTTCATCCTGCCAGGGAGCCTGGTATCCGCACATGGAAAGCAGCCGGCCTGAATTATTTGAATAATAATGGTGCCGCAGACCTCCTGCCTCATCTTTTACTGCATGCGGCTCAAGCCTGGCAAAGTCAGCAATATTCATATCCACGCTGGATCCGTTGATATAGGGCATGACAAGTATATTATTCCTTCTCAGCTCATCAACTCTTTCCTTAAACCCGTCCTTTGCCGGTAAATAATATGGATACAGGTTATCAAAGGCTGGGGTATGCCACCTGTACCAGTGCAATCCAACCGGCACATCCAGTTTCTCAGCGGCCTCCAGCAGGGGTTTATTCATCTCTTCGGCTGTCCCCTCCGCATCGTTCCATATCCAGTTATCCCTTATCCATACACCTGTGTTTATGACACTTTCAGGTACATCTGTCCGGTTGGATAGCGGTCCCTCCTGTGTCCATTTCTGTTTCAGTGCCCAGGGCCGGTAGATCCTGGCGGCCTGGGTCCAGCCTCCCTGGTGGACACCAAATGCAACCGGGTAATGATCAGGGTAATCCGAGCCCTGCACTCCCATGTCATCGGGATAATGAATGATGTAGGTTCTCTCTCCCGGCTCAGGATCAAATTTGCGATGCCGCCTTCCGTCAAAAAGTATGGGATACCTCTGACTGTCAAGACCTTTTACGGGCTCAACTATAAACTCTTTGGCGCGGGCCTCCCCATCCATTCCGGCAAGGTATACACTGTTGCCACCGGTATCAAAGGAAACCATCTGCATGGGCCATGTGCTGCCGGGATAACGGCCGCTGATTTTCTGATCACATGCTGCAAGTAATTCTCCTCCCCGGGCAAAAGAGGGACGGGCGATATCGTATTTTCCGGATTCAGGGAATCCATTGACAATTGGGAAAAGGACAGACCATAATCCCCAGTAATCACTGTTGTTTTCCACGAAAATCCTCCACCTGGCTATGCCTTCATCTTCCGGCAGATCAACAATAACCGTTACTGAAACCGCATCATCTTCGTTCCACCACCGCAACCGGTTCCATTCCATCACCGCCCTGGTGGTACCATCGGGCAGATTCTCAATGGATGCAAATGAACAGGGTTTGTAGTTATTCGTAATGGTATAGATCTGCCTGCCCTTTGCGAATGCCACTTCCCAGAGCAGATGTTTACCATTAACTGGATTTATATGTTCATGGCTGGTTGAAAGGTCTTTCATTGAAGCGAGCCCCATATTCACCGGCTCAAACTCAAAACTGACATGTTCATTTTTTAAGGTGAACCTGCCGGATATGTCCACCGGTGCCTGGGCAATGATTACCTGTATCTGCAACAATAAAACTATTGCCGGAGTTATTTTGATCCTGATCATTTTCATCTCCTATTTTCTGTTTATCAAAGCAGTCTGCTTCACCGGGGTAAATTCAATCACTTTAACCCTGACCGGTTCGAGTATCTCAGTCCTGGAAATTGGTGTTCCCGATTCAGATATGAGCCGGTTTCCTTCCGGGGTTATCTCCGTTACCCGGTAAATCCCGGCATCAAGACCGTATTCAGCCGGATCAAGAGTATATGAAAAGGGGACTTCCTCATCTATATAATTGGCAATAAATATGGCTATACTGCCATCTTCAGCCTGCCAGAGTCTTGCTTCTGCAGAAGGGGCCCTACCTGTATGCATCCCTCCGCCCCTGAACTCCTCTTCAAAATAGGGGACATCATTTTCAGGATAAACAGGTTCCCAGAGCCGGCCAAAAGTGAGGTATTTCTTAGTATGCATCCTGTATCTGGCACAATTCTTCATGTATTCAACTTTTTTTCGGAACTGAGGCCTGAAAAGATCAAAATCCATCCATCCTATCTGGCGTCCGTCGATAAATCCCTGTCCCACACTAAAATTAAACAGGAGATCGCTTCCCCTGTAGTCGCACCTGCTTGCATAAAACAGAGTATAACCCGAATATACCACCTGCAACATGGGAATCTCATAATCCGTCGGTCGACCGGTAAACAAATTAGCTGTGACGAGATCATAGAAGATCTCATTGGCAGATTCAGAAGTGATGACAATATCTTTACCGTTCTGATGGGCAATATTCAGTGTTTTGCGGTAGAGCTTGCGGTACCCGTCCGCCCAGTACCGGCCTCCGCCCAATGGATGCCGGTGATCAGGATTGAAACAGAGTTCATGCGAATTACACGAAATTTCATCCATGTAGATCCCGTTGGCTCCATAAACGTTGATGATACTGTCGACCACATTATTTATGGTATAATGCCAGTAATTCTGATTGGGGCACATCGGTGTCAACCTTCCTGCACCATCCCTGTAAAATTTTTGATGCAACCCGCCCGCCTGGTCTTTAATGGCATGAGGATCGAGCCTGTACCAGTCATATGTCTTGCTATCGGCGCTTAATCCGTTAATATAGGGTACAATAAGCGCTCCTGAATCCACCAGTTCAGCCACCCGTTCCCTGAAACCTTTTAAGGGTGGCAGGAAATGGGGGTAGTTATTGTCAAACAGAACATTATGCCATCCATACCACTGAAAGGCAATCGGGACATCCATTGTTCTCATAGCACTCAGGAATGGCAGGTTCATTTCGTGGGGATCACGCTCATCCCGTCTCCATGAAAATGGATCTCCGGTATCCTTATCAACATCCGGTGGCAGGTCCCAAACCCAGGTATCGCGAACCCAGAAACCAACATTGGTGGCAATCTCCGGGAAGCCGGGTCTTTGGGATATGGGTCCCCTGGCTGTCCAGACCTGATTCATAGCCCATTCACGATACCGGTGAGCAGCATTAAGCCATCCGCCCTGGTAGGGTCCAAAAGACACCTGGTAATAACCTGGAAGATCGGAGCCGGTAATTCCCATATTTTCAGGGTACCTGATCAGTGACAGCTTCTTGTCTTTTGAGTCAACGAAAAAATCTTTTGCCCTCGATTCACCATCATTGCTTGAAAAGTAGATCCCATTGGTTCCTGAGTTTAATGACAGGAACTGCATGGGGAAAAAACCGGATGGTGAGCGTTGTTTTAAGGAACCTTCCCAGTTTTTAAGTAAATGTCCGCCGGTTCCGGTCACAGGTTTGGCAAAATCATACCTGCCGGAAGCTGGAAAGCCAATAATCGCGGGACAGGCAACTTGCCAGAGTCCCCAGTAATCTGATTGATTGCTTACCGAAATCCCCCATTTTGCCACCCCATCGTTTTCCGGCAATTCTATGGTAACCTTTACCGAGCAGATACTGTCCTCTTCCCAGAAGCGGAGATCATTCCATTCCAGGATAAGCACCTGGTCACCATTTGTCCTCCTGGTTACACTCCCATAACTGCAGGGTTTATAATTGTTGTCAATTGCAGGACGTTGAGTCCCCTTTCCAAATACGACTTCCCATAAGAGATAGTTCCCGTCGACGGGATCAATGTGATTGTACCCCGTTTCCAGATCGATCATGGCAGATAATCCCATTCCCGCCGGTTCAAAAACATACCTGGCAAAACTGTTTTCAAGAATATATCCATGGGAAAGATCAATCTTTCCATTCCCCAGAGCACTCATTCCCGGCAAAATCCCAACCAGGAGTAATAGGACGCGTATGTGTTTCATTTTCAAATTGTTATTTAAATTCAAGCCTGCCGAAAAATTCTGGCAGATGGAACCTGGGCCGGGGATAATCCACGGGAGCCCATGTAAGCCAATGCGGATGTAAGGTTTTGTCGGCACACTTATAGAAATTAGCCCTCCAGCTCACCCCTGGTCCCGGATCCTCGACCTGCAAATAATTCGATAGTACGGAAACAGGAATACTGTATTCAACAATCCAGTTCTCAGGTTCAGCATATTCCTCTTCCACATCTCTTGTAAGTGAGTGGGAAATTCTTATTCTTTTACAGTCGTCCTCACTGACAAATCCGGACTTGCCATTTCCTTGGTGATATGCAAACAGAAAAACACCCTTACAGTTAGTTTCGATATTAAAATAACCCCGTTCAACATCAGTCCCCGGCGAAAAAAAGAATTCAACACAACTATCCTCCCATACCTTTCCATGGGTCTTTTTTGCCACAGCCCTGATATACCTGTCCATTACACTGAAAATAACATATATATTATCCTTATCGTAGCGAAGCTTCACTTCTGTTACCGGGAAATGGTCGGGCCTGTCACCCATATAATTATCCAGGGTAATCAGGCTGGTATTTTTCCATATCTCCTTACCATATTCAGCATTGATTTCCGGAGGGTTTTCCAGTCTTCTGACTGAATATGAATGCTGGTCTTTGCCGGGTGGACTGCATTGCATGCTATTAAGGGATATCCATAATATTAATACAAAACTCAGGTTTCTGGTTATGAACATTTTATTGCATATCAGAGCAGAGTTTCTTATAGTTGTTTTGTTCTTCCGACCCATCAAAGCCTGAGGCGCCTGTATTCCAGGCCGTGATTGCCTCTGTGTTTTTACCCAGTTTTTTAAGTGACTTTCCTTTCCAGAACCAGGCCATCGCCTCCTCAGTCCGCATGGACCGGCCCACTCCCAGGTTTTCGGGAAAGGTAAGGGCCTTTTCAAATGCCTTGAGGGCTGACTGGTAATCGCCGCTTTCATGCAGCAGGACACCCTTATTGACATTGGCCCTGTTAAAGATATCCCAGGTGATACTGGATCCTTCCCAATTCACGAAATAGGGGACTGAAACCAACAGATCAATACATTCATCATATCTTTCATCATCAAGATAATACTGGGCAAGGTCAATGATCACGTCCGACCGTTTTGTCCCCTGGTATTTCATCTTTTCAAGAAGGGTGATCGCTTCCTTAGTCCTGTTGTTATCTACCAGGACCTTAGCCAGGTCCCGGTAAAGAGTCTGGTCCAGCGGCCTGGCCTCTATGGCACTGAGGAAACACAATTCTGATTTCTCATGGTCGTTCATAACGACCCAGTAATACAGCCCGAGGTTCCGCCATGGAATGCTCATGGAAGTCTCTGTTCCAATAGATTTGATCCAGAACCTTTCAGCTTCTCCCAGCCGGCCGAAGTTTGCGTAAAGATTACCCAACTGGTAGGAAGCCACTGCATCTCTTTCATTCATTTCCAGGGCGAATAAAAGTGCATCTTCCATTTCTGGCCGCGATGCGTTAATGAAATCACGATAACTGGAATTTGCTTTTTCCAGATATCCGGCAGCCTCCTGTTCATTCCCATTCAGGTGATTCAGATAGGCAAGCTGGTACTGGACCAGATGATCCCGTCCTTCAGGCGATACAGGATCGATGCAAGCTGATTCCAGGATATCTATGGCCTCTGTAACAAGCCCGATCCCTGAAAAAACCAGACTCGTTTCCAGTATCTCGAAATCAACTTCGCCAGCATAATCCCTTACCATACGGATATGCTGATCCCTGTCCTGGCCTGAAACTATCAGAATAAACCGGGGGGTAAGTTCTGTAGGATACTCTGCTATACGCTTTGCTGCCAGTTGAGCTGCTATCCCCCTTTCGCCTGAGGCAAATAAGGCCAGCAGATAATGGTGATATAGCATCGGATCATTCGAATCTGAACGGTAGGCTTTCTCAAAGTACTTTTTTGCATCCTGGAACCGTTTTTCCATCATGCAACTTCTGCCTACCAGATCAAATCCCCTTGCCACTGTACCCTGGCATCTTGATGCTTTGAATCCGCATTTCGACGCTCCTTCAATGTCACCTTTCTTTAAACGGCACAACCCCAGGAAATACCAGGCAAGTCCGTCATCGTTGGGAATCTGTTTCAAGGCCTTTGTCAGACCCGTTTCAGCATCCTCGTATAACCCTTGTTCAAAATCCAGAATAGCGAGATTACGAATTGAAGCTAAATGCAATGAATCAGCACGAAGGGCTTCATTGTAATGTTTCCTGGCTTTTATGCGATCCAATGCCCTGTCATACATTTGTGCCTTAAGGTAAGTTTCCTCCACAGTAAGTAAATCATCTGCTTTGTTTACGTAGGTGGCCGCTTCAATGGGATCAACCCGCGGTAAAGAAAGAGGTGATCTGAATTCGGCCAGTACATCGCCGTTTTCCGTTTCCAATAATATGGTAACTGTATCGTTATTGCTTTTATTCAATTCCAGTGTAACAGACCTTAATGGGGACAGGTCCGCTTTTTGTCGCTGGATTTCCTTGCCTTCCGCCAAAACAACACAACTCACTCCTTCAAAGACCTCGGTTGAAATCATGGTAACACCAATTTTGTTGTCCCCGTGTAAGGTTTGTACGGCAACCTTATCCGTGGCATACTCAAATCCGGTATTCAGTCCATGCACGGGATACCAGTATTCTTTCCATGAAACGGCGGCCCCGGGTGATAGCATTCCATAATCTGATTGCGTTTGCAAAGGCCCGCTTTGGACTTCAATGTATTCCGGGCGGGTATCCCCCAGGTTTTTCATACTGACGCGACCGTACTCTCCCTGTCCCCAGGTCCAGGCTTTTTTACCCGGATGTTCGTTATGATCGGCCACCTGCACGATACCCCTGTCCATATCCACATCATAGGCCCCGAAAAAATCGTATGCACAGTCAACTGCAAAAATTGATGATGCTTCTTCGTAGTTTCTGGTCCAGGAGAGATCATTGCCTTCATTTACGGGCCAGTTAAAGTATCTTATACCAAAATGGTCGGTACCCATACTCATTGGATAGATAAACCGGGTCCCTTTCAATTGCGGGAAAGCTGTACAGTTCCAGAAGTAGTAAGGGTTCATTGCATCTGTCGGATTATAGATCCGTATATCCTCGTCAAGCAAGGCCTTTCCCGGATGAAGGGTGACCCGTACCGTCCACCTGGTTCTAAGGCTCTTCTCCAGGTTACTTACCTCAATGTAGGCTGAACCATCTTCATTTTCACCGAAAAGTACATCCACCGGAGAAAGAATGGTTACAGTGTGCACCTGCGGTCCCGCATTCCATTCTATCCCACCGCTGATAAAACCACCCCGCATGGCAATCATACTGGGTTTTATTACATCATTTTTATGAAAGGCTTCCTGCCCGGTGGTCTTGTCATATATTGAATGCAGCCTGCCGCCCAGTTCCGGCAAACAGGTTATTTTTAAGTACTCATTTTCCAGGAAGATCGCCTTATAGGTAACATCCTCCAGCTTTCTGGAAAGATGATCCTGCATATTGTACGGATATGTAATGGAAGCTTTTACTGTGGTGGCACCCTTGGCCCCCGCTTCCATAGCCCAGAATTTTGGATTCACATCATCTTCCCAACCGTAAGTGGGTATGGTAACTGTTCCTTCCCAAACTTTCACCTGACTGTAGGCGGTCGGAATCTGAAAAAGGATTAGCGGGATTGATAGAAGGATTACCCTTGGGAATCTGATAATCAAAGCAGTGCGATTCATATTATAGAAATTATCGTGATCATTATTTATATACCTTCGGATCAAAGTACCCCGTTTCAGCTTTCAGTTTCTCCATTTCTGCGATCATCTCTGATCTTATGGTTAGATATTCCGGGCTGTTTATCAGGTTATCCATCTCTCCCGGATCATTTTCAAGGTCATATAACTCATTTATATCATCCGGCAGATTGGGACTCTCAATATACTTATATTTCTTAGTTCTTACCCCTGATATTGTTACAAACCCGGGAGCGTAAGCTTCCTGGAAGTATTCATACAGGAAGGATTTCCGCCAGTCGACAACTTCATTTTTAAGCAGGGGAACCAGAGAAGCACCCTGCATTTCAGAGGGTATTTCCGCACCGGCAAGTTCAATGAGGGTCGGGGCGACATCAATACTCAGAACAAATTCAGAGTTGCTGCTTCCCGCTTCTATCATCCCCGGATACCTCATCATCAAAGGGATACGAAGAGATTCTTCATACATAAGCCTCTTATCTCCCCTTTGGTGGGCCCCGATAAAAAAACCGTTGTCGCTGCCAAATACGATAATCGTGTTGTCCAGGGTTTCTAACTCTTCAAGGGTCTTTTTGATTCGCCCGTAGCTATCATCAACTGCCAGCATTGCCCTGAGATAATTCATCATTCTCGGATGCTTAGGATCCCAGGGACGAGGTTCAATTTTTCCGGGCACTGGTTTCCCTTCGCTTTCCTTCCAGGGCTTATTATGCACTCCATACACCCATCCTCTTCTTATCCATTCAGGCTTGTCTTCCATATCATCATACCAGTTTTCATATTCCGGGATCATGGCATCCGGGAATGCAGCAGAATCGCGAGGAGCCGGGGTAAAGGGCCCATGTACCGCTTTATGCCAGAGAAACAGACAGTAAGGTTTTTCCCGTGGTTTCTCCATCCAGCGGACAGCATAATCGGTTAGAATATCTGTCATATAACCTTCTTCAATAAATTCGCGGCCGTTTTCATTCAGATCCGGATCGATATACTTACCCTGCCCGTCAAAGCTCAACCAATAATCAAATCCTTCCCTGGGTTCTGATCCAGGCTTCATATGCCATTTCCCGAAGAATGCCGTCTCATACCCTGCCTCCTGAAGCACTTTGGGAAGAAACGGTACATCCGGATCAGGATCACGGTGTTCATTAATGTAAACTCCATTGGTATGAGCATAACACCCGGTCATAAAGCAGGCCCTGCTTGGCGAGCACAGTGATGTGGTTACAAAGGCATTCTCAAACACCAGGCCTTCTCTGCTCAGCTGATCCAGGTTTGGTGTTTCCAGAAAGGTATAGCGTCCGTCCTTGCTCAGCACATTCCATGCCTGATCATCAATCAGGATAAATACTATATCTGGCTTTGTATTCTCTGTTTTTTGCTTGCGTCCACAGCTGGAACAAACGAACAGAACGACCATTATGAACATTGAATACTTCATCATTTTCGGAATTTTCATATTAATTATCCTTAAATGTACAAATTAGTCCAACAGTGCAGGTCCGATAAAGGGACTATTCAGTAATTCGGTCCCGGTAACAGTTATTTGGCAAAAACTAAGGATTTTCAATTAGATCTTCTGGATATAAGGAATTGGCTGTCACTCCTCTCTGGATGGTTCCCGCACTTTGGGCTTTCAACTTTTTACGTTCAATGAATTCTACCGCTTCTCCAGGATTTACATACCATTCGCTTGGTTCATGACTATTGTTAAAGATTTGCAATGCTTCTTTGACGATTTTCATATTTGAACCGGCAACATCATCTTTACATGATATGTCGGTGGAGAGATCCCATAATTGGAGAGGTTTGTCCGGATGTTCCCTGAAGGCATACCAGTTACGGAACCGGGTAGCCTGGGAATGATGTCCGCGGGAGCCATTCTCCCAGTATAGGTATTGATGCAAGGAAGCATTATCATCTGATTTTCCCATAATCAAGGGAACCAGGCTCTTTCCATCGGTAAATGGCGGATCAATTCCGGCAAGTTCACAGGCTGTAGCGGGAAAATCATAAAGGGCAACCACCTCATCGGAGCTGCCTGGTTTAATTTGGCCCGGCCAGTTTACAAAAAAGGGTACCCGTACGCCTCCATCCATAGGAAGGAATTTTCCTGCTCTCCATGGACCTTTGTTATTAAAGAGTGAATCATTCTCCCAGGGTTTCCGTCCGAAGTATCCCCAATGTGAATATCCGTTGTCACTGGCAAAGAAGATAATGGTCTGCTTAAGAATTCCCATCACTTTAAGAGTCTCAATTATTTCCCCTACATGGTTGTCCAGATGCACCATCATGGCCGCCCACTCTTTGTGCTTCTGATCCCATGTTTTGTCTTTGAATATACCAAGGTCAGGTGTGATACAAGGGCCATGAGGCAGCTGAGTAGCATAATAGAGAAAGAAAGGGGAGTCATGATGATCCCTGATAAACTGCAAGCCCTTTCGGTGAATATAATTCTGCGAATTAACTGCCCTTGAAGGATCCTTAACCCCGTCGGGTATTAACATTCCCTTATTATCATATGTGTGTAAACCTCCTTTCGGCAATCTGTTATGCTGATAGTTCCTTTTCATATCAAAACCATAATTTTCAGGAATTGGAACTACCATGCCGTTTTCCATCAGATAGTGAGGATAATATCCATGGGCCCTCCCCTGGTCGTAAAAACCAAAGGAATAATCGAATCCTTGTTTATCCGGAGTGCCCTCGGTACCCGGAAGGCCGTTCCCCCATTTTCCGACCATCCCTGTGGTGTAACCTGCTGATTTAAGCATTTCGGCCACAGTAATATCAGAATCCAGTAAATATTCCTGTTTCCTGACCGATTGGTTACACCGGATCCGGCAATGCCCCATGTGATAGCCAGTCATCAGGCTTGCTCTACTGGGGGCACATTCCGATGACCCTGCATATGCTTCGCTAAAAAAGAGTCCCTGATCCATCAATTCATCTATATGGGGCGTGTAGAATTGTTTCTGACCGAGACCACTCAAATCATAATAACTCATATCATCTGCAAGAATAAAGATGATATTAGGCAACTCCTTATTGTGGTTTTTACACGAAACCACAAAAATCATCAAAAGAATAGCGATCATTAATTTCCTGAAAATATTCAGTGTATCGTTCATCAGATGTTAATTAGTTGAACTGAAAGAATCCTCTGGTTTTCCGATTGCAGATTATAATCTTCAAAGTGTTAAATCCTTTGATGTGGCCAATGCAATTACTCTTCCACTACTACCCACTGCAGTATAAAAGTGGTAGACAACTCCATTCCATTTTATTACCCATGGCTTATGTGCGTATCTTTTATCATATTCTTCTGAAGGCTCAACCAGGTCTTCCCCATCCCAATCTGTCCAGTTTATTAAATCGTAAGAGCAGGCAAATCGGTCAAAAGCACCAGGTTTCCAGAATGCACCAAAATAGAACATAATGTAAATATCGTTATACTTTGCAATTTGTGCATCACCGCATATTCCCTTATACCTTGTAATGAGAGGATCTTCTCCATACCGTTTCCATGATAACATATCATCCGAAACCGCCATACCAATGCTTTCATAGTTAGCAGTATCTCCTTTAGCGTTGTAATACATAACGAAGGGATGTCCGGTATGCTTCCGGCTATCTCGAATGATCAGACTTTTATAAATTGTTTTATTCTCAAACCAACGAACGTCTTCATCTTCCGGAGAGAGGACAGGGGAATTTTTTGTATTCCATTCATGAACTTGTGTTAAAGATTCGGAATTTGCCAGGCCAATTCTTAATATCCCAGATTCGTACCCGGCTGTATTTCCACCCAGATAAGTCATCCAGTATTTACCCTGATATTTCTCTGCCGAATAATCACCCCCCCAATCAATATTTACAAGTGATACGTATCCTGCTTTCTGGTTGGCATCCCATGAATTCTCCGTAAACGGTAATATTTTCCCTTTCGATTCCCATTGGAGCAGGTCATCACTTTCCGCCAGCCAGGTTTCATACCCCTGGCCATCAAAGACAATGTAAGTCATATACCAGATACCGCCATTGCGGAATATAGTTGGCGAGTCAACCATTTTTGTTGAATCAGGATGGTGAAATACAATACCATATTTAAATGGTGTTGTTACCTCATTGAAGATTCTCTCCATTACCTCTGGAGAAACTACCTTTTCTGATGCGATATTTCTTTGATTACAGCAGCATATTGTTATTATCCCAAATACCACAGCAACCCATAAAAATATTTTCTTCATTTTAAGACTTTGGTTTTGTCAGGTACTTATGGCAAGATGCAAGATTATATTTTAAAGATAACTGTTATCAAATCATTTTCCACAAGCACAAGACTATCGAAAAGAACAATGGTTTTATCACCTTCTTTTTTCAGAGTCGCATCTACTGATCTATTATTTAAAGTAAGATTGACAGAGCTTGCTGATATTCCTTCAGGTAATCCTACCGCTATTTCCTGAACGTTTAATTTTCCGTAAGCGATTATTATTGAGTTGAGTTGAGATGTTGGCGTTCTTCTTTGCTGCAAGCTTCCCCAGGCTTCAGCGCTGGTAAAAGCTGCTTGGAAATCATCGGGAGTTATTTTTGGAGCAAAACCGATTTGTCCCTCGGGTCCATTACAGGTGAAGCCACAAGCAGCTAAATAAGCACCATAACTGGCCATAGAACGGGAATAATGGTCGCTGCATTCGATTTCGTTGTATGGATTTCTCTTCTCTGCACCATACCTCTCATGTATAGATTTTACGATAGATAGTCCATAGTCCATTTTATCTTCCCAGATCATATGACCGGCAACCTGATACTCAAAACCTGTCATACACTCGTTGAAATATCCAAATTGCCAGTGTTTCTCCCAGTCATCAAGTTTACCACCAAGTGGCCAGGTACACATAACCAGGCCTGCATCACCTGCAAGGGCATAAGGTCTTCCGTTTATTTGAGGTGACAAACTATCCCTCAGAGGTCCCACATCGGGAACAAAATTGTATTTCCAAAGCGCCTCCAATGAGCTATCGATCATTTCTTTATTGTACAATCGGCCAAGTCCTACCTGGTATGCCCACCCTTGTCCGAATACCTGATCGATGTAACATCCCGGTCCAATACCGATAGCATCCTTATGGTCCGGATCTTCATTTTGGACGAAGTATTCTCCGTTAAACAGATTCTCTATATTCTTTTTTCCTGCCTCAAGTATAGCAGTATACTCTATTTCGGCTATGGTATCATTCATCACTTTTGCCATTTCTATTGAAGCAGCCAGTGCTGCCAGGTACAGCGAGGTGATTACAGGGATATTTCCGTACCATTCGGCATCCAATGTATTATGTTGTTCGCCATAAATAGTGCCATTGGCTTCACCATCTTCTTTATCTAAGTTTATCAGGTATTGTAAGGCGAGTTTTATCTTTTCCCAATTCTTTTTCAGGAACTTATTGTCTGCTGACATCTGATAGTCGCGATAAGAGCGCAATACAATTCCTGCTTGTCCGTCAGCCGCATATTTATTAGCCATTCCCCCTCTGAAATCAATGCCTCCTGATACCGTATCGATTACGGCAAAATCCGTATTCTCTCTTAAGTTTTTTTTCAGCTCGGGGAACAGCCTTCCCATTGCCTGGGCATAGTGCCATACATGTGTACAAGTGCCGGCACAACAACCAATTCCTTCCCATGCCCAAAAACGACCGTCTTCCAAGAGATAACAGGTTTCTGTTGCCAGAATGGAGGTATTTGCAAAGGTTCGGTTTAAAAACCAATGGGGTAGCGTAGATTCTTTATAAAAGATATCTCTCCAGGAAGAAGTTTTATTGAATAAATCGCTTGACTTTTCAGCAATTTCTAAGCCTACTTCTTTGGAGTTTTCAAAACGTTTACTGTAATACCTGCCTTTATTCTCTCCTTTTGAATTTTCGTTTTGTGGGAGAATTATGTTTGGAAAATACCAGCTTATTATAAACGTGATTTCCCTGGATTCTTCAGGCTTTAATTCCACAGATTTACTCAATGCTCCACACATTTGTTCTCCATGTTTGGCAAAGGCCTCTGTCTCCTCATTTCCAGGAAAAAGAATATTACCGTCTATCTTTACACCGGCCTCTGCTTTAACTGTATCGTCTGAATTCAGAAGCAATAAAGACATGTTCCCAAAATCTCGTTGTTTTCTCAGTTCTTCAGAACCGGTATGCGCAGTACATGTTAATAAGGTGTTTCCGGATACCTCCTCAATAGTATTGATGAGCTTAACTTCATTTCTGTTTTCGGTATTGTTTAAGACAGCATTTTCCAACCAGCCCGAAAGTTCAACGCTTGCTTTTTTATTACTCGTATTGGTGACTTTAAAACTCATGACCGTTGCCGGATAGCTTGAGGCATCTACATCCAGGGGAATAAATGGTGAAAAGGATTGCAACTCAATTTCTACCGGTAACTCCGCATCCCGATAACTTACCATTGCAATTGGATATTGACCTTTGAAGGAAATGGTATCAAATCCTTTAAAATCCAGCGTTTTTTTCCAGGTGTTTTTTTTCTGCTCAATTTTTATCCCAAAACCTTGTTCAAAAGGATATTCAGGAGAAACCGGAAAAATAAAGTTAGCACCATCTCTGGGACCGACTTTCTTTTTGCCCTGCCAATTTTCGTAAGTATTACTTTTTATACCTTCCTTCTTTTCATTAAAGATATCCCATAACCAAAGTTTACCGTCTCCTCCGAGGTACACCGTTCCCGCAAACATTCCGCCTATTGGCATGCCTACATATGCCAATTCTTTTCCCGAATACACTTCTGCCCTGCCTCTTTCGTACAGGCTTTTAAACCACTCCGGCGACAGTCCCTTGTCAGTTGGTATGGTATAGTCTTCTTTCAAATCTTTCATACCAAAAGCAGGAAGAACCAGCAGACTACCACCCGTTGCCAGTCCCATAGTTTTTAAAAAATCTCTTCTTACAATGCTTCCACTATTTGGAGTGCTTGCAACTCCGTTTGGCGAACAACATCCGGAAGCCGGATCACAAGTCTTATACAATTTTTCATTCATAATGACTTGCATTTTAATCTTTCTCAATTTCCAATACAGGCATTGACTGATACCAGGATTTTACCTTTTGAGCCATAGTTTTGGCTATCTCGGGATGCACATCGGCGAGGTTTTGATTTTCTCCCGGATCATTAAATATGTTATATAGTTCTTGCCTCCCTCCGTCGTAATCGCATAGAAGTTTCCATTCACCCTCACGTACAGCCAAATCAGGCAGGTTTTCGAAACCGTAATAATTCTTTCGGTCAGGGGGCCGGCTGTAAAAGATTGGAGATTTACGGGATAATTTGGATTCGCCAAGTATCGTTTTCATTACATTTTCTCCATCATAATTAGAATTCTCGGGAGCTATTGTTCCTGTGAACTCAAGCAAGGAAGGCGTTAAATCGATGGCTGAAAAAACAGACTCTTTGTTTCGTGTCCCTCTTACTTTTTCGTTAATAAATCCGGGTCCCCAAACTACTAAGGAAGAACGGATTCCTCCTTCATACAGATGTGTTTTATACCCTTTCAATTCTCCTGCCCGCCCGGCTCCCAGTTCGGGGCCATTGTCGGAACAGACCAGTATCAATGTATTATTACGTAGTTTATCATTGGACTGAATATAATCGAAAAGTTTCCCAAACTGACTGTCCATTGCTTCCAGGACCGCAAGATACAATCCTCTTTTACCTGCTTCTTTTGCAAGTCCGTATTCTTCAAATGGCGGCCAAAACGGGCTGTGCACATCATCGGGCCAGATGTTTACATAAAACGGTTTTTGCTCTTCATGCGCTTTCTCCATAAATTGTATCGCTGCATCAATAAATCCGGTGGTTATCTCCGACCTTTGCATCCAGGTAACAGGCTTCCCGAGTATTTCTGCCTTTTCCCAGATCTTACCGACCTGGCCGGTTTCATCTTTTGTCAGGGGGAGTAATTTAGCTCCCATTCCTTCAAAATTGCACAGCGATTCATCAAAACCATATTCGGAGATTTGCGGTGCTTCCGTAACATCACGCTGTCCGCCCATGTGCCATTTTCCAAAATGACCGGTTGCGTATCCCTCGTTATTAAGGCTTCGTGCCAGCATTGGAGCTGATGGATCCAGCCAGTTTGCAATACCGCGATCGCTGTTTTGCACCCGATGCGCCAGGTAAGAGGTAATATTCCAACGTTGTGGATAAGTTCCTGTTGAAATTGCTACGCGTGAAGGTGAGCAAATTGGTGAGTTCACATAAAATTGTTCAAAACATATACCTTCCGAAGCCAGCTTATCAATGTTTGGGGTTTGGGCATCGGTATTCCCAAAACAGGAAAAATCTGCCCAGCCCATATCATCGATAAATACCAGGATGATATTTGGTTTTTGCTCATTTTTCAATCGTAATTCAAACAAAATGCGTTCCCTGTCCGCCAGATCTTTTGTGAATTTCAAATGTTTCCTGCCAGTATTCAGATCAGGATTGAAACCGGGATTCGCAATGGGCATCTCCGCATTCATTTCCTGCAATGATTCTTCCAGGTTACGGATCAATTTGTCCCGCATCTTCACGTTTACATCAGCCAGGTTGTCTTGCTCTACGTGATCGGCAGCGAGATTATATAGCAGATATGCGCCCTGTTCATCATTATAAAACTGTATCAATTTCCAGTCATCCTCAATGATACTTGAATAAGGTCCTGTTGCATGGGTATAATGCGGGAAGTGAAAAATGATGGGGCGCTTCTTTAAGGATTCGTTTTTAGTGAGCAGGGGCATCAGATCGAGCCCGTCGACATGCTGCTCAGGACGCAGGGACAGACCCGCAGCACTCAGCATGGTCGGGTAAATATCCATACCCACAACACGTTGATCTGATATCCCGGGTTTAATCTTCCCGGGCCACTTCACAATAAAAGGCACCTTCATGCCCGCCTCGAAAGGAAAACTCTTCCCTCCCATAAGCGGATAGTTGGAAGTGTTTTTTGGTGTAAGTCCGCCGTTATCCGAAGTAAATATCACCAGGGTATTTTGCTCCAGCCCCAGTTCCTGCAAAGTTTGCATTAACCGGCCAACGCTTTCGTCAACCGATTCAACCATGGCCGCGTATCCGGGATTGTTCTGATCAGTGGTAGGTTTGCTTTTATATTTCGCCAGTTTTTCCGGTTTTGGCTGTACCGGAGAATGCACCAGGTAATGTGAAAGAACCGCCATCCAGGGCTTGTCTTTATTTCCTTTAATAAAATTCACACATTCGGTAGTCAGCGCATCGGCCACATAGGCATCCTGGTCAGCTCCGTCCATGTTGGCTGCAGTTGGGGCAAAATCTTTCATCCAGTGGCTCCTGCTTCCATGTTGTTGCTTCCTGTAACCCCTGGCCACATGAAAACCACGTTCATCGGGGTAATACCCCGGACATTCTCCAATGTGCCATTTTCCGAAGAAGGCGGTCATATACCCGGCTTCGGCCAGGGCACTGGGAATAATAATCTCTTTTCGGGGTAAGGCATGCCGGTGACGGGCTTCCAGGTACTGATCCCTTTCTCCCCGGTATTTGCTTTTGTCGTGAAGGCGGTCATCGGGTCCTGCCGGTCCCTTGAAAACAGTAGTCAGTTGTGTGCGTGCCGGACATTTGCCTGAATAAATGGCTCCCCGGGTAGGAGTACATACCGGAGCCGGGGAATAGGCATTGAGAAAGCGCTTTCCTTCCGAGGCCAGTTTATCGATGTTTGGCGTCTCATAATAGCTGCTCCCGGCACAACTGATGTCCTTCCATCCCATATCGTCAATAAGTATAAACAAGATATTGGGAGGAGCATCATCAGTCTGCTTTTCCCCGGCATTGGTTTGTTTAAAGGGTAACAAACAAAATATTACCAGTATTACAAATAGCGGTATTTGTTTCATCTACTATTGTATCTTTTCATTTTCGTAACTCAAAATAAGTCCTTGAACCGGTTTGTTCTGAACCGGTTTGAACATATGGTATCAGAGTAATTTCTGTTCCGTTAATGGCGAATTCAGTTTCCGACTCAGAGGATTTAGCAAGCATTTTTAACAGTTCCGATGGCTCCGCAGAATTGATATTACTTCAAAAATGAATAAGACAACAAAAAAAATGATGGTTCGGTTTCGTTCCAAGTCTTAAAATAATTATGTTAAGGAATTTTATTTAGTATTTTTCTGTCAAGTTCAACTTGTGGTGAAAAATGCTCTGATTCAACATACTTCAGAATACTGTAGTACAATTGTCTTGCTTCAGGCTTATCCTGGAGGTTTAGCAGGTCGATAGCACATACCAGTAAGCTTCCACTGCCGTATTTAGTTTCAAAGATCATCCCCAGCTTATGATTGCGTGTGAAATTATCTATGGTTTGAATCATCGGCTTGTAATTAGCAGGAGTTTCATCAAGTATTATTGGTTTACAATTCTTTGCCAGGTGCCACCACTGCCAGTTACTGTGAAACTCTGTTGGGAAATGTGCCAACAAAGGAGATCCCGGATCGCATATGAAACCGAGTGAGCCGGGTGCAGGTTCAACCCCTCTCCTCAAAGCCCCTCTGGCAAACATTGGATAACACCAAAAAT
>SDBV01003704.1_pt1 | contig 22320 bp, 14 predicted proteins | sample 2277081 | NCBI WGS metagenome assembly SDBV01 (sample SAMN10402039, study PRJNA504765) | marine sediment metagenome | isolation source: marine sediment core GS10_PC15, 223 cmbsf | place: Arctic Ocean: Southern Knipovich Ridge | collected 2010 | reverse complement strand
TCAGCTTCGCGCAACTTGTTGATAATCACCTCTGGAGAATGCGATTTCTTGACCATGTTTTACCCCCTTATTTTTACTTCCAGTCTAACATTACAACTGGACTCCTTTTTGGGGGGCAGACCAGGATATCACGTCTCTTCCGTGAAATATCAGCAATCTGTTCAGAAACCTCAAGCAAGTATCGGTCCGTTAGGGAAAATGCTCCTCTTTCCTTCATTGATGATACAATCCTCGTGGAAAAGGAATTGAAGTCTGCCCTGTCCTCTATCGGTCGAGATTCTGAACAGAATCTCTTGCCTCCAGGTTGTTGAAATGCAACATGGTGGTCCCAATCATCAGGAAGAGATCCTATCCAAGAAGGGCGTACCCAAATTGAGCGATTGTTAACGTCATGGTTAAGGTAGGCCTCATTGAGTTCCCAAGGTTCGTGAAAGGCTGGCGCAGAATAGTACACTTCGTTTCCAGCATTTTCCAAATCTACGAGCATCTCATGTTGATGAGAGAATCTTCCAGGCCGAATATGCATCCTGTAAAAGGGCGGGATGAACCACCCTTTCCAACATTCATATGCGCTACGTCGACTCATACAATCAGATAGCTTAAATTGGATAAACAGGGGAATTCCCGCTCTGTCTAGCACAACGTCCCAACCACCTCCCGGCTGTCCCTCTTGATAAAGAGAAGGAAAGACAGGCGCTGCCGTAATATTAGTCCCCTGCCAGTGTACGAGCTCCTCAGTAACAGCATAACCATAGCTGAATTCAGAAATATTAGGCTTCATTGGTTCCTCCCAACACATTCGACAAGAGTCGAACTCTCTCTGAAACAATACTTGATTTCATTGGGATTATCTTGTTATCTAGTGACAAAGAGAATAACCGCGTCTTTAGCCAAGTCCGAGCTCCATTCTCTAATTCTGTTTTCTTCGACCTGACATGCCTCGGCTAGTTGTTTCTTCCGAATATTTACCCAATTCTTGGAACGAAAACTGTGCTGATATAAGACTAGGATATCTCCCTTCTTGAGCGCTTCCCAAATCAATGCAACCTCATCAGGTTTAATGTGTTCTGTTCCAGCTCTATTTGGTGCTAATCCTGTGTCTGGATCAAGAAAAACGATTTTTCGTTCCTTCATACTACTTAAGTAATTAAGTATTTCATTGTGGTACGATTCTCTTCTACTATGACTAAATTCTTTGTTTATTACTTGAATATTTATGCCAGTATTAAGTCCTAATCGCTTGATATCCTCTAAACTTCTAAAATGACGGAATACCTCACGAGGGATGTTCACATGATCATTATCAAAAGACATCTCAAGCCAATTCTGACCACGGTAATAGGCGATCTGCAGCACAGATTTTATTCTAGTCTTAGAACACAGATGGACTATGCCACCCCATTTGACTATATCCCTGTTGTCCCCGTACCAGATATCTTTCATGCGTGCTGTCCCATTGCGAATCTACTCGTCAGCTATTAAGATATTTCTGGTATTTCTTTCTGCCTCTTTCATAAGCAAACCATAGTGTTTTTCCGTCATAGGATTCTTCCGCTGTTTCACATGAAGAATAGGGATTATAGGGACACTCAAATAGCACCGTACCTTGCTAGGTTTTGTAACAAACGTACAAATTCTCTGAGTTTAGTAACATCCTGTTCCGCTACGTTATCAGCGTCAAAATGCATGACATCATTCCGTATCTGTCGGATATCCTCTAGCTTTTCGATGAAGATTCCTCGGTCAATATTGAGGGATAACCTTTCCCACATATCTGGGTTTTCGATGAGTCGTATATATTCTCCCAAGGTGAGGTCTGAGACTTTTCTGATTCCTGGAAGTAGTCAATGCTCATCTTAATAAACTGCCAATACGTATTCTACTACTGTAATCTAGTCATTTTAATACCGTTAGAAGCAAGAATAAGAGTCGAACTCCCCCTGAGACAATTCTGTGTTTTGTTCAATTCAAGTTATCGACTGAAAAGTCTATCAAGTTAGCTTCTGTAGCTCCCTCTCCACCGTGATCTTTGTCCGCCGGAGATATAGATTCAGTTTCTGCAAACTTGTGCGTACCTAAATACTCTCTGATAGATTTTTGCAGCACGAAGATACCCTTACCATGAATGATTCTTACTCGGCGAACATTATCTCGGTAGCATTGCCTTAAGAAGTCTTCAACTATTGGCATAGCTTCATCAACGGTATTGCCATGTAGATCGATTTCTCTCAGAGAAATAGGCGGAGGAGGTTCAACTTTCAGCGATGCTTGGTTTGCTGCTTCATTGTTAGCATCTGAAGTTGTCATGCCAAGTCTTACTGCAAGTGCTTCAGTAGCTTCCTCTAAATCGCCAATCCTTGTGGTGAGTTCTTTTACAATCTTATCGCGGGTCTTGTTGAAGTGTTCTATTCTATTCTCTCTGAATATCTGCATTAATTCACCAATATTTCGATCGGTTACATTCAAATAGTCTTGTACGCGTTTTTGATGTGAAAGAAGATCATCGCGATATTTCTTTATATCTACATGACCTAAGAATTCCTTGAATCGCTGTGCCGAGTTCCTTATCTCGCTGATAGTTCTGCTGAGTGTGTCTGCCTTTTCTTTCATCTCACCCAATGTTGTATCAGGACCTGGTGTAACCAAGGATTTTACTGTTCCGTTTAACCATTGATGGATGTCCATCTGTTCTAGAAAATCAAAGTAGGCCTTGACAGGAAATTGGCTATTCTTATTGATCATACTAGGTTTACGACGAAAATGTAGCAGAGCCGTTGGAGATACCTTCCCCTCTATAGTCCACTGCACCTGCATGATTGCGTCATAAGTGCAATGGTATTCATAGGTAAATGACTGCCCACCGGCAAGATTCTCTGCGTGCTCTACCCACGAATCAGGTGGTACACTGACTATTAATTGCACTTGTTCAAAGATAATCTCTGGTCGAACTTCATTGGCTTGTCCAGTATTTGTCACCGTGAATTTTATGATTGCTGGCAGTTTAGTATTTGGAACCTCGTCTTGATTTACCTCAACATCGACCACGAGATAATTGTTAAGATCCTCCCAAATCCCTGTTAACCCACCCCGTTGTGTCATATTGTTCTCCTTAAACATACTGGGGTATTGAATATTGATCATGATTGAAAGCGCAAAGAATTATATGTCAAATAGGAGAAAGAAACAAGGAGATATCTCCCTGAAACAATACGTTGTTTTGTCTAAATCAAGACGGGATTGGCAATGTTAGCTAATTTTATAAAGTATAGAGGAATAATAAGCCCTTGATCGGCGGTCCGAATCCCCGCATTTGTACTGGAGCAGGTTAGACACCTTGGCTGGGGGGTTCTCCTTGACATCATCCGATATCTCTGTCATAATGTAGACGAGATCTGAAAAGTGGGTAAAGTGTAGTCCGACCTGTAGTGGGCAGGCAGCTTACCAGTACGCCAGATGTCCCTACGTAGAGCGCCTTGAAAAGATAGCCCGGATGGGTTAGCATCCCCCTCAAAAAGGGGCAGGGCGAATGAAAGACAAAGGCTCGTCAGATAGTGGCGAGCCTTTTTGTTAGGCCAATCGACTAATATCAGGCCAGCCTCTATTTTAATCTACCGGCGGCCACTTTCTACGGTGTGAAATACAGCATAAAGAGTCGAACTACACCTGAAATAATTCTGGGCTTTGTGTGAGAAACTCATCCACTTACAAGCTCTCGAAGTTTATCTACAATCCATATCATTCCTTCAGTATCCAATCCACAATATTTCTCCAAATCCGACCGTACTCTCTTTCTCTCTTCATCAGACACTTCACCATAGGCAACCTTCTCAAATTGCAGGCTGGCAAGTTGTCCATCTGCTATATCTAATTCTTCGTACCCTCTACCTGTTACCGCCGGTAGCACAGTTTTCAATGACGCACTCCCTTTCTGGCTCGGATGGTAGTAGTCGAAATTTCTAAAAGGTACAAACAAGTCCACTATTCGATTGAGCACCTGTTTTACCCAATTTTCATACTCTGGGAAGCCGTTACCCATCTCCTTTAGTACTCCTTCTTCAAACCCCTTGTTATAGACAATGATACTACCGGAATCACCCAGAATCTTTTGAAGTTCCTCCAGAAGTCCTGGCCTGGGGTCTTGGGTCCCTTCAGCGAGAAATGAGTAGTGTTCTGGGTTTGAATGCGCGTCCCGAACCAGATGAACGGAAAACTGAAAGGGAGTATGTTGGTACGGTCGAGTACCGTCAAAAAGCGGTACGGCCGGATTAATAGTTTCAAAATCCATATAATAGAGAGGGTACTCTAAAAACGCCAGGAAACCCTTTATGGCTTCCTTGTTCAGGTACGTTTCCCCTGTTACCAATGACTCCTTCTGGATCGTTTGTTTTTCGCTCAGTTTATAGTCGCCCGGTATATCCTTCATGGACATGATGCCCCTATCGTACAGGTCAAAAGATTTCTTTCCACCGTAATAGAGCGTAAAGACACTACTATCGGGAAGATGTTCCCAGCATTCCGTCAAAGGGCATTCATAGGGATCTCGACAATGGGGCCCGATTATCATTTCAGGACATGTTTCTCTATTAATGACCTCAAACATCTCTTCGACCTGACTAGGGATATCGCCGCTTATCGTCAGGACGTCCTCAGTAATGTCGTGGCGGTTGAAAAGACCTTCAGGGCTGATCTCACCCTCTTTGACATACTGGTTATTGATTACTACGATGTGACACCTCTGGATGTTCAGACCCGATTTGATACAGCAATACCGCTGGTATGCAGCATCTTGAATATGGATATCTTTCACACTTGTAGAGCTCTTAACTTCAATAATGTCCCACGATTCAGCATCTGCAGGATAAAGGACATCCACTCTTGAATAAAGATTGTCAGCAAGGATGCCGGCTTCAAACAAAGGCTTCCTTGCTTCCATTAGTCTTGTCGTCCGGTCGATATTGCCTCTAAAATTGTCTTGTGGCACATCAATTCCATCGGGAAACTCCATCGGGAAACAACTGCTTGGCCAACTCCCCTACCATGTGTCCTTGGTCAAAGACATATTGAGTATTTGGATCAGGGGCCGGAACTTTATCAGGATCATTAAAGAGAACCCATAAATATCGGGGACACTGCCGGCCATTAAGGTACTTCGTTTTCGAAAGCAATGGAGGCATTCTACACTCACTTCTGATAGATTCTATCCAGACGGAAGCCTCATCGTGCAGATGATTATATGTCAAATAGTAGGAACAAACAAGGAGTGGGTGAACTAAGTGCCAGTTCTTTTCGCTAAACTGCAGTATGATGAACAAGTGGAAATTACACCCGTGGGAATACGAGACTCTATCGCTGGATTTCCTAGTTAGTTCCCAACAATGCATCGTACATGTTATGCTTCTTTATTGTTATATTGGTGGAATGGCAAATTGGAACGGAATAGAATAGTCATACGCATGATAAGACAAAGATGTCTGTGCAGTTGTGAGCGACCTCAGGGAACCTTTGATGTGGGGAGAATCGATGAACATACAATGTTTTGTCATGATGCCGCTTCAAGCAGAATTTGAGGGTGTCAGGAAGAGCATCCGTCAAGCTGCTGCGAAAGCTAGAGTTAATTGTGTATGGGCAGACGAGCTTTACGAAGCTGGAAAGATTACGGACCAGATTATTTCTGAAATTCGGAAGTCGCATGTTTGCATAGGGGTCCTAACGGGCAAGAATCCAAACGTAGCGTGGGAGCTAGGGTATGCAGCATCATTGGATAAGAGAATTGTCTTCCTATCTTCATCTCGTGAAGATTTGTTTTTCGACGTCACTATCGAACGCGCTATTATTTACGATCCCGGTAATCTTTCTCTTTCCCTGGAACAAGAATTAGCTGTTTTCCTTGTAAATCTGCGCAATAAATTACCAGAGATTCCACCTGAAGACCTGTACGGTACGGAAGGCCACGAGCATTTGACTCGCGTCATCGCAGCCAAGAACATCGCAGCTGCACGTTACGGATTTTTTGACCTTATAACTAAAGCTAAGTCTAGTATAGTTTTAGCGGCACAGAATCACTATTATTTTGTTGAGAATGCGAAAAGACAAGGAGATTTCCGCCAATCCATATTCAACTTTCTCCTCGGGGATCCAGAACGGACTGTTCGGATTATGCTTTGTGACAAGGAAGCAAAACATGCAGTACAAACATGGCAATATGCCACTACCATGGCGTACGACCAAGACTTGGAAGCATCAACAGACTACTTTCTTTCATTGTATGACGCTTCGCAGGCTGATTCAAAACTCAAAGGTCGGTTGGCTATTAAGAAAGCCGAATTTGTGCCTCTGTCGATTACATTTGTTGATCCTGAAAGTAGAGATGGATTCTTGGTAATTACACCGAACTTCTATGATGCGCGAAGTCGCACAAGACCATGCTTCATTGCATCTAGAACCAAGAATGACGACATTTTTCAACCGTACTGGGCATCATTCCAACAGTGTTTCATACATTCCCCCGATATTAGATAAGCCCTCACGCTAGTGTGCGCCAGACCTTCCATGCTTCGAGCAAAATCCGAGTACCTGTTAGGGATGTCCGAGCAGTTGGAGAATGCCAAATGCAGGTCCCACTGAAAGCTTGTCTCCACGCCTATTAAACACTATTTGATCATAATGTAACCTGTTATCATGAAGCCAAGAAAGCCTGAGGTCTTGTGTTGATATTGGTCGACTAGTGACTAACCAAACCTCGTGCTCGCTAAGTGCAGATAAGCCATTTATTGCACCATCAATTGGTGGAGCATACCGAAATGCGTCGCTGTCAAAAAATCGTTCCCAGGTACGATTCATTGTCTCGTGACCAATACCTAGAGCTTCTCCGAGGTCCCAAGAACACAAATCCTGTATGCCACCGGGTCTGGCACAAACTTCGGAAAGTAAAGGCAGCATAGCGGTTCCAAGATCCACGATCACCCCATCAATATCCAGTCCCATAGCGAAACGTTTCAATTAATCTCCACCTCGCTTATGCTAGATTTACCATTCGATACAAAGTCGAACTCTCCCTGAAACACAGATTCTGTGCTTTGTATAATTCTTACGAGACTAACATAAGATTTGGATTAGTTTTTAGGGGGCAGGTCTTCCGGCATTTTGGGTATCATCCGGTTTCAGTTTGTAATATGATATAATTCAACACACATGGGTAGAGTTGGGAAGAAAACCGCATGATATCAAGAACAGAGAATGCACTCGGCAATATTAACCAATTGGGGTTGTTTTCCCTTGGCGACGTCGAGACCGGAAATGGAACGTGTTTCAGTGACCCTGCGTTTGCCAGCAACAAGACATTGCCAATTCATCGTTGGGTTCCTTGGATAGCAGGCTTTTCAAGCGATTTTGTGAAAGATACTTTCAATAGGCATCTTGAACATGAAGGTGTCGTCTTAGATCCTTTTGCGGGGGTCGGAACAACTCTGGTTGAAGCTGTGTTGGGCGGACATGACGCATGGGGGTTCGAGATTAACCCTTATGCCGTGCTAGCGAGCAGAACGAAATCGAACGCCTACCTTATTAATGTCGAGGAATTTCGAAAGGAAGTTCAACGTTTCAATTCGTTCTATGAACAATGTATTGGTTCAGCTTACACGCCTGTAAGGGCTTCGCCCAAGGGATTTAAGACTAGAGCGTCCTTTTACAGCCCGAAAGTAATGGATAAGGTGTTGGTAGTTTGGGATTTTATCGACTCGCTTAAGCAAATTGAACTGCGGGATATGTTTTCGTTGGCATTTGCGGCGACGATGGTAAAATACTCGAATTACTCTTATGAACCAAGCTTAGGTCAAAGAGTGAGTGCCGGAAAGGAAAAGATAGATGATTACGCAGTTGGTGAATCAATTCTGATAAAGCTCAATGACATGGCCGTCGACATAAAATGGTTCAAGGAGAACTTGCCCAAGAGGAAGGGGATAGTGAGCACAATCAGCGACTCTTTCTTCAATTGTCGCAATCACCTGAACTCTGAGTGTGTCGACCTGGTGGTGACGTCACCTCCCTATTTAAACAACTACCACTACAACCGCAATACTAGACCGCAATTATATTGGCTGGGATATGCAAAGATCCCTAATGACCTGAAGCCGCTAGAAAATGATAACTTCGGGAAGTACTGGCAAACGGTCCGTAGTCAAGAGAACTTGGCTCTGGATTTCAGTCTCCCTAGCAATGACCTGGCAGACAGCCTTCAGGCACTCAGAGGATTGCACAATGAAAAAGGTGTGTACGGTGGTAATGGTTGGGCAAACTACGCTGCATCATACTTCAATGACTGCCTGCGGTTTTCTCAATGCCTCGATTATGTTCTAAAGCCTGGTGGCACGGCATTGGTTGTAATCGGGAATAGCGTCCTGCAAGGAGTATCCATGCCGACAGACCGATACTTCGCCGAAATTGCCGATTACGCTGGGCTTGAAGTAGTCGAGATTCACGTTCCAAGAGCCACGCGTGTTGGCAACAGTATTATTCAATCCGACGTTAGAGTGGAAAAAGCTAGCAAAAAACAACGACTGTATGAAGCAGTAGTTGAACTACGCAAGAGGTAACTCATCAAAGTGCCGTCTTACGGTATTGCTGACGTCCTCGAATGGAGGCGGCTCCCCTTTCATTCTATGTACCCAATACCTGCCAGGGTGAAGGACATCCCACTCGGAAATTGCCTGGTTGTACCTACCTGCACCGGGATCATGATTACCAAAGCCGTCGACTGACACATTCCAAAGAGGCCGATACGTTCTTATTAGCTCGGCTTCAACTGGAACGACAAGATCGCCTTCCACTTCATTAAGTACCATGAAACGGCAAAGGAAATGATCGACATCTAAGTTCGAGGTCTGCCGAATACTGCGAGCATGTTGTGCCAGCCTATTGTTGAGGTCGGCACTGTTAGACTTTTTGTTTCTGCCCGTTCTCCAGCCCGGTGGCACGGCTTTTCCAACGTAAATTGGCTGAACGGCTTCTTTATTATTTACCATAGCCAACCGCTTGTAAGGTTCAAAGTCTCCAACGTAATACAGAGCATAAACCCCGCCGCTTAAGAATCGTTCTGTCGGTGGCAGGTTATGAACCGGAGTTGCAATGAAGAATGCTATTGCATCGTCAACTACGCTACGAAATGTTTGTGAACGAAATACGTGCCGTTCGTAATTTATAGACAATCGGTTGAACCTCCACGAATATTTTATGTCTAATTGACAGAAGACATAAAAGCTTCGGGTATGATTTCCAATACAAGAGCTGACCTAAATTATTACCTCTGACATCAAGGCAAAAGGAAGGCACTAACTACACCTGAAATGATGGATAGTAGCTTGCTTTCTGTATAAATCATAAACAAATTTGACTCTATGCATCACGTACAGACCATGCCCTTAATCCATCATAGGAGAATGCAAGGAAGAACTTAACTTTTTTATTTTCATCTCTCCCTTTTGCATATGGGTGGCTAAATCCACGATTTGGAACAAAAAAGACCTGAAGACCACAATGCATCTCTATGAAGCCACGTTCGGGGCCAATAATGCTTGATATTTGACCATCAACCAGTTCTAGGTTGGATTGATTCTCAAACTCTTCTTCCCACTTTCCTAATAAACGATGATTTTTTAATCTCATCATTCCTTCACCTTTTCCATACCATTCAATGCTATAATGCCGATTACCTAAAGGTTGTGCGGTTTTACTACACTCAATAATAAAGTCTTTTGCTATGGTCCTATTCGCTATCGATCCGTCCATTACAATTAAGACGTGTAGTATATATAGATATAATTTGGCCTCCACGGACTTAGTATTTGCATTCCAATAACTTAATCGCTCAATCGCCCTTTCTGTATCAAAGTTTTGGATTCTCCTTACGGCCTGGAACCATAGGGAAATACTTTTATCATCTGTCGGATTGTCCTCAAGGTTTTCCACCATTAAGCTCGATATTTGCTCTAGTTCCTTTTGAGACAAATCATCCCACGAGCCATTATGCCTTCTTAAGTATACATATGCTAATTGTTTTCTCACCGGTGGTTGATAAATATCAGTTCGTTCTAAGATATTCCTAAGACCCTCCAACACTCTTGAGAAATTTCCATATGCGGTCTGAATGTTGCTCTCACAGGAGAGGATATATTGATCCGGCTCCCACCCTTCAGACTTTCTTTTCAATTCAATCAATAAATCTTCAGCGCTGTTTAATAATTCTCGATACCAAGCAAACTGTGGAGAAATAAGAAATTCTGCTCGTGATAGACCTGACATCCTAAAACCAAAATCAACCGTACGAATAAGCAATTGTATATCCGAAACGTGAGCATGGGCTTCCTGAACCCGGGCGAACGAGCGAGCTGAGGCAAATTGCAAACTAGCTTCTTCAACCAAACTCTTAATAGATGCCATCTCATCAACAGAGCAAGTCTTATTGTGCTGACAGGTTTGCATTAGCTCATAAACCTGCTGGCGGAGCACCATGCCTTTCATATGAAAAAACACGTTGTTTTGATCAGCTAGACTTATAGCAACATTGATATTGGCTAATGCTTTGTCATATTGCTTGCTGTCCGAAGCATATAGTCTTCCCAAATGCCCCCAATAATGAGGCTCATTTGGAAAAAGATCAACAAGTTTTTGGAAAACAGTAATCCTACCAGCCGGGCTAGTAATGTCGTTCATTATGGGCGTATATCTGGAGTTACTAGCGGGATCCTGTCCAACAAAATCACCAAATTCTCTATATATGAACATCCGATTAATGACATCCATTAATTGGTCACTTACAGTTTTGTTTACCCCTGCCACGAGTTCAATGAATTTGCATGCCCATACCGAAAGATTTTGACTCCACACCCTCTTATCATCGGCGCTTCCTGCCAATATTTGTTCAAGAAGCTCTTGGGCAATTAGATGATGTGATGGCCGCCAATTCGATGTTGTGTCCTGAATTATCAGTTCTTGGATTGAATTCGGGAAAACGCTATTGAACTGTACAATCCGGTTTTGACGAATTCCGAGTAATTTGGAAAATATCTGTGCCGAGATCGACTTCTGACCATATTTATAGGCCAGTGCAAGAAATGTCAATATTTGCCGTTGAATTTCGGTGGCTTGATCTATCCTCCGTGTGACAAAGTCGTCGAGTGAGACTAGTTTCTCTTCAAATGTTAATAGGCCAAAGTAGAACGCATTCCTACGAAGAGTATCTTGGCTCGATGCCAGACTAACTAGTTGTTCGTGGATCTCTGGTTTCATCTCTCCGTACGAAGCAGCAAATGATCTTGCTTCATCGAGAGTTAATGTCGAGGGAACAAAAATAGCATCTTTCTCATTGATCACATCAAATGTTCGGAGTACCATACAAATCACCAATGGTAATTGCTGCCTCAAAGCTTCAGTGCGAAGGTCATTCACCATAGTCTTTGATATATCTGAACCTTCGATTAAAACTAGAATCGGGGAATGGGTTAAATCATATATATATCTCAAACGGCTAATGGTTTCATCGCTATTAAATTTGAACAAGCAAATAACCGGGTAGTTTTTATGGAGAAGAAAACCTATTCTTCGAGCAATTGTAGTTCCCCCAGCCCCTGGCCAATGATACAAATAATGGATTTTTATGGAACGATCTTGCAGATCTCTCAGTATTCTCTTTTGAAGTACCTCAGTTTTAGCCCTTTCAATATCAAAATGTTGCTCTAATCCACTCCATGATATCCTTGTTCCCTTAAGAAAATCTTGACGATCTTCTAGTAAAGCTTTAGGCACATTTACGAATTCAAGCTCTTCTTCTAGCCAAGGCAAATCTTCTATTGGAACAACTATCTCATCTCCTTCCCATCCAGGAAGAAGGATATGATTCTCTGACACCGGGCGTGGTAAATATTGTGAAAGACCGCTACAAACATCTTGTATGCTGATATCAACAGCGTCCGCCAAATATGTGCTCGCTAATGCTTGAATTCCAGGACTTCGAGACGAGGCAAATACGAACTTGATAGATTCACCCCCCGAACTGAGAAATGCATCGCTAACACTCCTAACAAATTCAGGATTATCTAATAGAGAAATGAATATTACCGGACTTTCACCAGCTGCTCTGATAAATGCATTTGTGGTTGAGTGTAAATCTGCTGAGTACTTTTTATACCAAGATCTCCAATCGACTCCACAAAGAGAAGAAGGGCGATTTTCCAAACCAGAGGCAGCTACCCAATAAGTACCCCTGTTTAGGTTGAAGGGAATCCGGTCATTTAAAGTCAGTAGGTGAACCCCTCGAGACTTTTTGAGGTCCGGCTCCATTTTCTTAAAACACCCGGAAGTATCAGTGGCAGGATCAAAATCAATGACCATACTCCAATCAACCCGACTAAGAGCATCGACTCCCTTTAATGTCGATGTTTCCTTCCCGTTCATCGCCAATACGTATGAATAGCCCGAACCAAATCTGTTACATGCCTCGAAAAATGTATCCCACCCAGACTCTGAAGGAATTTGCGTATCTTGTTGGAACCCACCAGTAACTTCACTACTATCCATCCAAGCCACTATTTCTTTTATATCTTCAGCTCTCGCAATATCGTTTGAAGAACCGCGACGAAAATATATCACATCTTTCTTAAGAACCTCTCGGAAATTCCAGATGGGAATATATGGCCCTGTTTTTTTGGCAATAATTTCGATGAGGCCTAGACTTATGCCTTTATAGATGATTGCGCGATAATTAAAAGTAGGAATTGGACGCACTTTTCCTGTGAGCAGTTGTTGTAAAGAGGCGTCATCAGGATGTTCTGAAATACCCTTGATCTCCTTTTCACCATTTGAATAGCTACTTATTCCAGTAAGAATATATGAACTACCTTCTCTAGGAGTATTGGCCATGGAAACGATGTCTTTAATAAATTGTGCCTTGTAGTGGTCATTGGTGAATTTATAACTGCTACTTTTGAAGTCGAGAGCTGGCCCCTCGTCTTCTTCCAATAGTTGCTCCACTAAATCTTGAGTGTTCATACTAACTCCTTGATTCGGATGAATCTAAAAAGAAGTCCTTTTGGTCAGGCAAATTATACACTCATTCTAGCTTGTCAACAAGACCTAACCTTTTTGGAGTATCTTAGAAATTGGACTCAGAACAGGCTGAAGGTAAACAATCTAGCGTTTCGTTAACTACTTAACAATAGGGGCTTTTGTTATATTAGAGGAAGCAATTATTTCCTCCTTCCTCCAGAAATGACGCATTTATTGGGAAGAAAGACGCTTGAAGATGTCCAAAGGCTATAAGATGTAGAGGACTGGAGAGCAGGTCACATAAAAAAGTAGCAGAACGTGTATTTCGACCATACTGATTGATATAATGTAACCACAGTGGTATATTCCGATTTGGAGGAATAGTTACAAAGATGTCTCAACTTGGTGGTATTTCAACCTTAAAGGGTGTTAGATACGAAGTGCAATTTGGTGTTTATATGATGCCTGAGCTTTCGGACGGACATCTTAAGACGATTAGATACCAACCTCTCACTTCTGCGTTGTCGCCTGACCAATTACCTCAAAAAGTCTCTTTAGATGACTATTCTGTTTTGGATGAAAATGAAAATAAGTCATATTTCCAGGTTAAACACAACTCAAAGGATGCTTCCTGGACAATTATTAGATTAATTAGCGAAGGTGTTTTACCACAGTTTTGGGAGCAGCATCGCATCGACTCTGAATGTAATTTGTTTTTCGTATCAGATATTCCATCACAACCGCTAAAAAATCTCGCTGACCAAGCTAGGCGATCTATCTCGTTAGAAGAGTTCGAGCAAACGCTCAATAGGCAAATGCGGGAAGACTCTAAACAAATCATTGACAGACTCGGGCTTAGCCTGCAGGAAATATGGCAACTTATGAAAACCGTGGATTGTAAATTGCTGACTGAAGAGAACTTGCAGAGACACGTCTCTGACTATGCTAGCGACCGTTATGGTGACTTGACTAAGTATGCGCTAGTTTTGAGAGAGTTGGTAGAGAATTCCGCCGGCTCTCATCTTTCAAAGGATTTCGTAGAGAAACACCTTAAAAGCCATGGATTATTCAAACTTCCGGGAACCTTAACTGAAGATATTGCAGCAATCCTTCGGCGGGCATCTGGGTCATTAAGAGTACATAAATCCGATATAAACGGCGTTCATATACCCCGAGGGGAAACAGAAAAACTGGAACAATGGATAAAGACGACTGCAGAAGAACGTCCAGTTGCCTTTCTGCTCGATGTCGCAGGCACTGGTAAATCGGTTATCTTACACGACTTGCTTGAAAGGCTAGAGAGCCAAGATATACCTGTGCTAGCCATAAAGGCTGACAGTTTAGCGGGAGTTACCCATGCAGTTACACTGAAAGATCAGCTTGATTTACCGGCGTCGCCTGAATCATTACTCGCTGCAGCTGCCAGAAACTCTATAGCTGTACTGATCATTGATCAACTGGATGCCCTGTCTTTAACCTTCTCCCGAAATCAGGAGTGCCTTAGTACGATAATCGCTTTGATAGGTGGAGTAATCTCTATACCAAATGTACGTGTAGTCGTATCATGCCGAGCGTTCGATCGGAAATTCGATCCAATACTCAAACAGATTCATTCAACAAATGAGTTCAGCATAGAGCCTCTCGATGAAGATCAAATTCAACAAGTGCTTGACTGCCTTAGTATCGCGTGGGAAGATCTTACGAAACGCGAACAAGCTCTTCTAACTAATCCTAACCATTTAGGAACATTCGCTAGTGTGGTAATCGAACTCAACAGAAGGGGCACTTCCCATAGCCCGGTAAACACGGTTCAAGATCTATACGGTAGTCTGTGGGATACCAAGATATTAAATCCACGTACATCTTCAGTTTCGACTAGCCAATTACAGGATGCGATTAACCGTTTAGTCGATGCAATACATCGAAGCCAGGAATTACAGCAACCTTCGACCATGTTAGACGATTTACCAGAAGTTAGAATATATCTGGAGAGTGAAGGTATCCTTCTACGCGAATCTAGTTCATTGAAGTTCTTTCATCAATCTTTCTTTGATTATTGTTACGCTCGTCGTTTCGTCTTGCAGAACGCATCGCTTGCTGAAGACATTCTACAAGGAGACCAAGGATTTTTTGTTCGGCCGCAAGTCGTTCAGCTACTTACCCATCTACGTGCCAGTGACCAAGAACGCTATTTTTCTGAGCTTGAATCTTTGATGGATAGAGAACCGAAAAAAGAGTGGTTGCGACAGCTTAAGAGGAACCTGAACATCAAGAGACGAGTTCTGTATGGAGTCGGTGTGCGTATTCTTGGTCCACCAATGCGGTACCACTTACGCCACCTCGTATTTGCAGTTCTTGGGCAGCAGACAAATCTAGTTCAGCGAGAGAAAGCAATCGGATTAAAATGCCTGCAATCCAACGTGGATAGACGGCTTTTTCTTCTTGGTTCGCACGGCAATGAGGAATGGTTTGACGTTATCCGCCCAGAACTAACGGCGCTCCTTAGACTCCCAGATAAATCTCTTGACGAAGAAGTTCTTCCGTTTCTCAGGTCTGTGCAGGAAGGCCGTTCCGATGAGATATACAGTCTCTTTGTTGATCAATTAGCTACCTCAGATAGATGGAAGGCTAGGATTATCTGGTGTCTGAACAGTTATAAAACGTGGCGTAGTAAAGAGGCAGAGAAATGTCTTATTTGGCTTTGCGAGAATGGACAAGACCCTTGGGATACGCTGGAGTTAGCTCTATACAACATTGCAGAGGTAAATCCTACTCTTGGTTGTCATACTTTAAAGGTCATCTTGAAACGTCTGCGCGACCAGTGGCTTGAGTTAGATAAGCCTCCCATCGCTGAGGAGCTTCCTCATCCACCAGCATCTACTAATAAGAACGGATTCTTAACCTACGTAGACCATCTACGCGAATTTGATAACTATACACAGCGACTTCTGCCAGCTCGGTTGTTATGGATAGAAGAGCTAATTAAACAAGTTTCCTCTTCGTGTCCAAGCATACTCCTGGAAATACTGCATCCCTGGCTGGAGGATGTATTACCTAAATTAACTTGGCGTTCTACTCCTACGGGCTGGCTCAGAGACGAACTATTTTCATCCCCTTCTTTACACGACTTCAACAGCCCTGATTCAGCTATCATTCAGGGAATCCGGCAATCACTTTCACAATTAGCACAGACTGATAAAGAGCAGTTTCTCATGTTCGCTAAAAGAATCGAAGGATCACGATATTTGGTACTACATAGTATTCTTGTTCAGGTTCTCTCTGAACAAGCTGACAAATATGCCTCTTGGGCTCAGCTCTACATACTGAAAGATTCGCTACGTTTCCAAATAGGCAATATGGCTTCGTCAACCCTCTTTTCAAGGAAACTGATCGGGACCGTGTTTCCCCACCTAAATTCCGAAGAACGGATGCAACTTGAAAAAGCGATACTTTCCTATTACCCAGAGTGGGAAACCAAGCGGGAGGGACGGCGCTTCAGGGGTTCTCATCAGCTCGAATTACTTTGGGAAGTACCGGATTCGCTACTGACAGTTGCAGGTAAGAAAGCTCGACGGGAGCTTCAGCGGAAATTTGAAGGTTACAAGCTTCCGGAAGTCGGGGACTTTGGAATGAGAGCAGTGTCTTCTCCTATTCCCGAGGATAGATCTCATCTACTTGGTGATGATGATTGGTTAAATGCCATGCATAATTATGCTGATGAAACCGGATGGGATAGGACAAGAGAGGGTATGTTGAAGGGGGGAGTCATAGAACTTTCACGAGCATTCCAAAACGTAGTTAAGGCTCAGCCCGAGAGATTTGCTCAATTAATAAGGCGATTCGACCAAAATGTATCGTCACATTATTTCGATGCTACACTTAACGGCTTGGCCGAATCTATGGTATCTTCCGACACAGTTTTCGACGTCTGTGAATATTCATACAATCAGCGTCCAGACGATGTACTTATTCAAAAATCCATCTGCAATACTATAGAGAGACGTATTGATGATAATGTACCTGATAGCCTGACTGAAATTACTCGTGATATTGCTCTTTGTTCCATTGACCCAGACCATGAAGCGTGGCAAACAGTAGCTGATGGTGGCCAGCATTACTACCATGGAGACCCCTTTTCTAACGGAATCAACACAGCGCGTGGGAGTGCAGTCCGGGTATACATGAGATGTGTACTGAAGTCTCCTCCAAACGATATTGAGACACTACTGACTACACTTGAACAGTTTTCTAGTGATCCTTCATCGGCTGTACGTTCTTGCCTTATAGAGCGTCTACCGTTTGCCCTTCGCCTGGATGTTAACCGAGTAATTAGCATTTTCAATAGAACGGTGGGGGACGGGCCTGAACTCCTTGCATGTCACGTTTCACATAATTTCATTCATTACGCTATGGGACAAAGCGTTCGTAAGATGCTGAAGCATGTTGAATCGCTTATTGATAGCGATTTGGAGGAGGCAAGAAAAGCTGCTGGCAGACTTGCAGCCCTAGCTTGCCTGGTTACACCTCACGGTAGGTATTTGTACTCTCGCTGCATACGAGGGGACGTAGCCTTGAGGCAGGGTGTTGCTAAAGTGCTTGCCAGAAATGTTGACCGCCCCGACCTATTACAGAAATGTTTGATTGGGCTTAGGAAGTTGATGGATGATTCAGATAGGAACGTACGTGAGATAGTCGGGGAGGTGTTTGAATATCTCCCGTCGCCTGTGAAACCAATTGAGCATTTTGTTCAAAGCTTTCTTCATTCGCGATCTTTGGTTGATGCTACGCGCGATTGTATGAAATATGCTGAACGTATTCAGCTTGAGTATCCCGAAATAGCCCTAAGTATTGCGGAAAGAATACAATTGGAACTAGGTAAAGACATTGTAGATATTCGGAAAGCCACTGCCTTGCTGGATGATGACCTCGTGAATCTTGCGGTTTCAATTCATACTCATAGCGGTGCCCCAAAGCTAAAATCTCGTGCAATGGATGTATTTGAGCGGGTGATGGATTTAGGTAGTCATTATGCAAGAAGAGCTCTTGAGGCAGTGGATCGCTAGGGTTCAATCCAAGTAATGAAAAGAATACAAGAACCTTGGCATTTTTTCACAGTTTGTTAACACACAAAAAACGTGCGCCAAATTTCACGCCTGAAGGTTAGGCATGACACCATGAAACAAAAAAGGAAGGATTTACCTTTCTTGATTTAATTATACGAATATGCCCAAATTGACCCACTAATCCTTTTGGAGCCATCCCAGGGAGTCAGGCGTTCCCTGGACCATAGCAATACCACAATGACCTATTCTCACGTTTATCGGCTTAAAAAGATTCTCAAGCGTTGAATTTTTTATGTGTATGTATAACACTTATAACAGAAGCGTTCAAAACAAAAAATATTAGCGTATAAAATAGCCCTGTTGAACGCGTAAGTATTCAAATTTCATAGCTAATTGAACCCAGCTGAGGGAGGACTACATGAATAATCGATCGAGTACCAACAGAAACCAAAGGCTTATCACCGGCCTGAAGTGGGGGCTGGGTGGGATTGTCGCCTGGAATGCCCTCCGTCCAGAGGTCAGAGCTGATATCCGGGAATTCGTGAATAATGAGATTGCCGCTTATAATCGACGGCAAGCTGAGATAGCAAGACAGAAAAGAATTCAGGAAATCTGGTCTGGATTCGCCTCTGATCTGAAGGAATCCATAAAAAGCTGGACTCCAGCCTCTATCTCGGCTACACCGCTGGCTATAACAGAGAACCCACTGGAGACTACTCTTGCGTCACCTACGATATCATTATCGAGGTTATTCTCTGAGAAGCCCCTTGAACGTGACGCGGCTTGGTTGATGAAGATAGTTCATCCCTCGGTGGTACTTATCTTAGGCAAGCCTGGAAGCGGAAAGTCTGCCCTGGGCTATCGTCTGCTGGAACTTCTTCGATATGTGGCGGATATTTATGTGGTAGGATTCCCGGAACAAGCCAGGAGCCTCCTGCCGGAATGTATCGGTATTGTTCCTTCCTTGGAGGACCTGCCAAACAAATGTATCGCCTTGGTAGATGAAGCATATTTAGCCTACCACTCCAGAGGCAGCATGACAGTGAAAAGCAAAGCAATGTCGCAGGCTTTGAATCTCTACCGGCAGAAAGAGCAAACCATCATTTTTATTACCCAAGAAGCGGGGCATATTGATAAAAACATCGTTGGCTCCGCTAACGTTCTCGTATTCAAAGAGCTAGGAATGCTCCAGCTGGAGTTCGATCGGCCACAACTAAACAAACTGGCAACCCAGGCAAAGCAAGCCCTGGATTCAGTCCAAGGAAATAAACAACGATGGAGCTTCGTGTATGCACCTGATAATGACTTCCTGGGATTGATGGAGAACGAACTCCCGTCTTTCTGGAAACCAAGGCTCAGCCGCGCGTTCGCTACCGGTCCCGCTTCTCCAACAAGAAGATCACCGAAATCATTGACATTACGCGACAGACAACAAAGGGCATTAGAACTGCGAGCCCAAGGTGCCTCTTACGGGGTAATAGCACGTGAACTAGGCGTGAGCAGGGGAACTGCTGTCAACTATATCAAGGGGTATCCTTATTGCCGTCGAATACAGAGGCTAGATAGTGGTACTGTCTGAAGACCATCTACTCTACATGCAGTTATTCAGAAGAAGTAACTAATTGACTGCAACCATCACATTTACTACCTTCAGGGAAGGCCACTGCGAGACGGATCCTGTCCGAGTGTTTCTTAACTAAGTCCGTTCTCGACAATACCTCTTCGTAGGCTGCTCTTGCAGCCAGCGTCTCCATTAATTCGACTAGAGAAACCTGGGCATCGAGAAGATAATTTATAGCAAGCGTGTGCAGAGACAAATCATGACTGCGCACAACCACGTAACCACCAAGACGCGTAATATTTAATGGCTCAAAGGTGAAATCTTCCTTGCGTTTTTGTACCAATGGTATTCCTACCACTCGGGAGAATACCTGGTCGTAGAGTGTATAGGCATAGTATAGGCCCAAACCGTCTTTATCGTTATCGGAATTTCCGAGTTCGTCGATAACCGATAGTCCAATTCTAGACTGTATTTCAGCGACGATTTTATCCAGTAATCCGAATCTGGCGGTGAAATCCATCACCATAGCTTGCTTCCAACCATCGATAGCATCCCAAATAGGATCGTGCTTCAGATGCTGACGCAGGTAGGCCCATTCCAGCTTATCTTCGGTAAACAGGCGAATGCCTAACCTGCCACCTGTCTGCCTTTCCAGTTTACCACTACCGACTGGCCAACTGGGCTCACTTGGCCGTGACCAAAAGATGGCCAAGTCTAAATCTCGCGCCGGGAACACGCTGATGTCTATGAGCTGTGAGATGACGGGGATTAGGAGATCATGGCGGTGCCTCTCCATATCGAAGTGACCAATGTTCTGGAATTTATCTTGCAAGGACTTATCAGAGAGCCATGTCCGAATTGTCTTCGGGTCGGGTTTGGTTTTCTCGATTTCTTTAATATCTGCCCGGTTGAACTGCACACCCAGGGTGCTCGCTAATTCCATTATGCCGTCGTAGTTTTGTTCCGACAAAAAATTCGAGGCCTCTTCAGCCGAACGACCTTTGCACAGACCAATTACCAGTCGTTTTACGTTTTCAGAATAAGCCATAGATTACCCGATAATTCCCGAAAATTCATGATTTATTACCAAGTTCTTGGGTATCTTTTCCAGCCAAACCTATACGAAACTATATGTGATTAGTATACAAGAATCTCCGGGAATAAAAAAAGGTGAGTAGAAATACAGATTCCTTAACAATTGTGTTTCACAGGAAGACCCGGAATACAGGGAGGAAGGATGAGCGCCGATAGTGTAATGGTTAGCACAACCTCTATCCATGAGGAAAGAGCGGGTTCGATTCCCAGCCCGGCGCTCCAGGCTATTCGCGTACAACCGATTCCATTCGTGGCCGCCAAGCAAATAATAATCAAGCATCACTACCTCCATTCGCTACCCGGCGGAACCAAATTGGCATTTGGCGTAGTTATGTGTGGAAAGTTACTGGGTGCGATCACCTTCGGAGCTGGGCCTTATAACTCTTTCAGGTTAGTCAGAGATGCCAAACAGAATGACTGTCTAACGTTAACCAGGCTCTGGCTACCTGATCAACTTCCAGTAAATTCGGAGTCTCGAGTAATTGGTATTCTACTGAGAGCTATAAAGAAAAACACAAAGGTAAAATTCTTAGTGAGTTATGCTGACCCATCTCAAGGGCACCTGGGCATAATCTACCAGGCAACTGGTTGGACATATACGGGACTCTCGGAAGCTATGCCCATGTTTGATCTAGGTGACGGCAAAATTCGTCATTCAAGAAGTTTAAGCCATGCCTATGGCAGTCATTCCAAAAAGTTTTTTGAATCAAGCGGGGTAAAAATCAAGGTATTACGCCAACCTCGTAAACACCGCTATCTCTATTTCTTGGACAAATCATATCGAAATAAACTGACTGTCCCTTCATTGCCTTATCCAAAAAAGGGAGAATCTTGAAAATAATTGAATTATCCGTTGAAAAATTAATAGAAGCTTCCTGGAACCCTAATCAGATGGACGAAATAACTTTAAAACGCCTTATTGAGAGCATAAACCGGTATGGTTTGGTAGAGCCATTGGTAGTGAGACCTACAGTAGATTCTCAGTATGAAGTGTTATCTGGAAATCAGCGATTGAGAGCACTAACCAGTATCAGTTTAAAAGAAGTGCCCTGCGTTGTGGTAAATCTGAATGATTCAGAAGCCATGTTATTAGCTCAAGCATTAAACAATTTGAGGGGGGAGGATGATCAGGCACTCAAAGGTAATCTGATTAAAGAAGTACTTACTAACATACCGGAGGACCAGGTTCTTTCCCTCTTGCCGGAAACAATAGAAAGCTTGAGGTCTTTGACTTCTTTTGACCAGATCGATCTGGCTCAACACCTTCAGGCCTGGGAGCAAGCTCAAGCTGCTAAGTTAAAGCACATGATATTGCAGCTTACCCAGCAGCAGCTTGAAATAGTGGAAGAAGCAATTAGCAACATGATGCCTAACACAAAAGAAAATACTAGCGGCAGTCCTAACAAGCGAGGTACTGCCATTTATTTACTCTGTAAATATTATCTAGAGAGGGAGGAATCCGAATGAAAAATATAAAGTGCCCGATTTGCGAGAATAATCTGTCTGTTAGACCGTCAAAAGGCAGGAAATCGAATAAACCCTTTATCATGTTAGTCTGCCCGG
>SDBV01003703.1_pt1 | contig 22322 bp, 22 predicted proteins | sample 2277081 | NCBI WGS metagenome assembly SDBV01 (sample SAMN10402039, study PRJNA504765) | marine sediment metagenome | isolation source: marine sediment core GS10_PC15, 223 cmbsf | place: Arctic Ocean: Southern Knipovich Ridge | collected 2010 | reverse complement strand
CATTAGACGCGCTTGAGCGTGAAAACCTTCAAATTAAACCACGGATCAAGCCCATTGGAATCGAAACTTATCGGCGTAAAATGATTAAGTATGGGATGAGAGATTAATATTCGTGTTACCTGCTGGCCAGGCCGCCCGCTGTCTCTCCCCCATCGATCACGTAGCATTGCCCGGTAATATATGCTGCCTCCTCAGAGCATAAGAAAGCGAAGAGCGCGGCGATCTCTTCCGGTCTGGCATGCCTGCCCAAGGGGATCTTTTTGTTCACTTCGGCTAACATCTCAGGGGTGTACTCAGCCTCCTGCATTGGGGTCATCACATATCCAGGGCAAACCGCCACAACCCTTACCTGCGGAGCCATCTCGAGCGCCATGGAGCGTGTCAATTCAATTACCCCTGCCTTGGAGGCATTGTAATCAGCGTAATGAGGGTAGCCCAGCAAGCCATTCGTGGAGGCCATATTAATGATCACGCCATTCTCCATGCGCCGAGCCGCAGCCTGGGCGACATAGAAAACACCGTTGAGATTGATATCGATCACCTGGCGCCATTCTTTAGGTGTGATGTCAAGGAATGCATGCCGCAGGCTGATCCCTGCAATGTTGATCAGGTTGATCCCATAGGTTTTATATTGATCAACTCAAGAATCATGACGCTCTGCGGGCGGGTATCGAGATAAGCAAACCTGACAAATACGACCAGTGTGTCCAGTGTGTCCAGGCTATATGCACCAAAACTGTACCATAAAGTCAAAAATGGAAGGGCGACTCTATTTTCAATCTTCATATCCGGTGGTTGTGCATTTGAGTTTCACCGGGGATCCCACTTGCGACTGGATATACAATCCGCTCACCATAACCAGTAACAATCTTTATATGCCGGCTCAAGGCTCTATCAATTTCATAGTCGCCTGTATCAACAAGAAGTGGCCGCCCACCCAATGAAAGTATCTTTTCCGGTGCACTAATTACAATGATGTTATCTAAGCCAATTCTACTCAGTACCTTTGAACTGATTTGCTGGTTTCCCCTTCCAAAGATATAACCCTGACCACCAATGGGCGTAACAACAATTTTAGCCGCATGGTTTTCGAGGAGTTCCAACAAAGACGTTTCGTTAGCATCTGCGATGACAAGTTTCCGCCCACACACCACATCTACACCTATCAATGTTTTACTTAATCCGAGGTTAGTAAAGATGGGTCGGGTAGTTGTTCCTGGGCCGATGATGTAGTAATTTTCGTCCATGTGATCGATTACGTCCAGCGCTATAGCATTCAGCGCCGCCTCCTCGCTCACAGGGTTGGGCGACTTCCGGGCCTGGACAAGCCGCCTCTGGTAGGGGATCCGCAGGTAACCAAAAAGACGTGGAGAAACAATGCCCTGTCGGTAAGCCACTTCATCTATGTCCATCACCTCTGCGTTCCGTAGCGTGTGAATCTCATCTCTGAGGAATTGGGCAGCGAGCTCACCAGTGCTGGCCGGATTTACCCCGAATACCGCCGAATGTATCTTGACGCCTGCCGGAATTCCAATCGCGGGAACGGTAACATCCACTGCGTCACAAATATTTCGTGCTGTACCGTCCCCGCCAGCAAACAAAATAAGATCGACACCCAATACAAGCATCTCATGAGCAGCTCTCTGGGTATCCGCAGCCGTTGTCTTCCCATGACAAATGTCACCGATGATAATGGGCGAGAAACCACAACGTACAGCAACAATCTCGCCCATTTCGCCGGGATAAGTAACAAATTTTTCCAGGTCACTAGCCGACTTTTTCAGCATCCTCAATGCCTCGGTAGCACGGTCTGGTGCTTCCGGGACTGCCCCTAATTCGCGGGCCCGCTGCTGGATGACCAGTCCATCACTCCCTTTCAGGCCAACTCTCCCCCCCAGGCCTGCAACAGGGTTAACGATGAAACCCAGCATTTTTTGACTTGAAAATGCCATTTCGAGTCCTTATGATCCACTGGCAAGATTCGTCACAATTTAGTTGACTGAGCTTTTTCTCAGATCAACGATTACGGTTGACTTGCCAGTCCGCCAGCCAGTTCTCCGCCATCGATGACGAAATGCTGTCCAGTAATCCAGGATGCTTCGTCTGATGCCAGAAAGGCAAAGAGTGAAGCAACATCATCTGGACTCCCGAGCCTTTTGAGCGGGAGCTTTTCATAGAATGCCCGTTGCATCTCGAGCGTGTATTCTGCCTCTTGCATAGGTGTCATGATGAAGCCCGGACAGACGGTATTAACCCGGATGGTTGGCCCCAGTTCCAACGCCATTGAGCGGGATAACTCTATCACGCCAGACTTTGAAGCGTTGTAATCACCATAATAATGGTACCCGGCCAAACCATTTGTGGATCCCATATTGATAATGACACCACCACCCCCGGCGAGCATGTGAAGGGCAGCTTGCTGAGCAACAAAAAACACACCATTAAGATTAATGTCGATAACATGTTTCCATTCTTCAGGGGTAATGTCAATGAACCGGTGTCGGATGCTAATTCCGGCGCTGTTGATCAGTATATCCACCCCACCCAACCGTTCCTGGAGTTGCGCAAAAGCCTGCTTGACCGAGTCGGGAGAAGACACATCACATATGATGCTTTTTTTCAGTGACGGAAATTTCTGCTCAATACGCTGGCAAGCGTCCTGATCCCGGTCCATTATTATGACTTGTGCACCCTCTTCGAGGAAGCGTGCTGCTGTTGTTGTGCCAATACCACCAGCTCCACCAGTGATAAGGACACGCTTTTCTGTCAAACCTTTCATATTAAGTGCTCCTATATATTTTTTCTCAACCACATAGTTACACCTTTAGGCTTCGTTTTGTTTCAGTTTTCGGCGGTAGGCACGCCATGTAACAGCCCAGTGTTCAGGCTTATCAAGCGGGTCATGGTCATCAATACGATGAACTGTGCTGCTATGTGGAGCGGTTTTGACTAATTCAGGGTTGGTTCGAGCCTCCTCAGCAATGTGACGAAGAACCGCAACATATTCATCAATCTCCGCCTTGGTATATGATTCGGTCGGTTCTAGGGTATTTGGCTCTGGTACCACAAAAGGATGATGACTTGTCCAATAGTGAAGGCCAAAGTCAGCAGCTCGCAGCCCAATGTCTTCCGATGAAACGCCTGTTTCTTCGTATAACGCCTGCCAGCTATACCGAACCTGCTCCTTGCGTGGTATCCCCTCAGCATAAGGTACACTAACCCCAGGGATCTCGAGCATCTTCTTTAGCAGGTAGTTATTATTGAGCACCGCAACCTCGGCAACCTCTCGCAAGCCATCCGCCCCGAGACTCATCACCCAAGCATAAGCCTTCAGAATGACCGGTGCTACGCCATAAAACGAGCGGATTTTACCGATACTATCGGGGCGATTGTAATCAAGGTAGTATTTATTTCCATCCCATCCGACCACCGGTACGGGCAGGAACTTGGCTAACGCCTCGCTCACACCTGCAGCGCCACCACCCGGGCCGCCGCAACCATGTGGTGTAGCAAAAGTCTTGTGCAGATTGAAGTGACACATATCAAACCCTGCATCACGCGCTCGGGTGATACCCAGGATACCATTTGCATTGGCCTGATCATAAAAACATAGTCCGCCGACTTCGTGAACAACGTTGACAAAGTCAACAATGTGAGGATTGAATATCCCTGTATCTTCTGGGTTTGTGATCATCAACCCCGCCGTCCGCTCCGATACAGCTGCTTTGAGGGCGGTAAGATCAGGGTACCCATTACTATCCGGATACAGAGTGATGACTTTGTATCCCGCGACCTTGGCACAGGCGGCATCAGATGGATGTGAAAAGATGGTCGTGATAACCTCATCACGCTGATCAGCCTCACCTTTCGCCTGGTGATAGGCACGCATAATCGCGACACAGGTGTAGATTGCCTGTGAGCCCGCCTGAGACTGAAATGAAAACCGAGCCATTCCAGAAATCTCTTTAAGCATTTGCTCAAATTGATACATGATTTCTAGAATTCCCTGGACGGTTTCTTCATCTTGCAGAGGGTGGATCTCAGCTATTTCGGGCAGGCGGGCTAATTGCTCATTGACCTTGGGGTTGTACTTCATAGTGCAAGTACCTTGTCCAATATCAACATTGAGATCTGCCCCCAGATTTTCTTGCGAAAGGCGTAGATAGTGACGCAGTACCTGAGCCTGTGACATCTCCGGCAGCGCAGGAGGCTGCTTTCGCCGCATTGTTTCAGGGATCGTCGAAAGGACATCACCCACGAAATCACTGACATTGCCCTCAGTTTCAGGCAAGAGAACCCCGCGCTGTCCCGGCTGGCTCAATTCAAATATGATAGGTTCGTCCCAGCGTGCCTGGTGAAAGCGCCGCAGATTAGGTTTACCATCAGTGTAACGGTATTTCATGATATCTTGGGTCATTTCACAATCTCCCTTACTGCGGCAACCATTCGATCAATATCCGTCTGTCTTTGCAGTTCCGTAACGCAAAACAGAGCGCTATTGCCCAATTCAGGATATTCCTGAGTGAGGTCCTTGCCACCGAAAATCCCCTGGGCAAGAAGAGCGGTATTGATCTCGGCGACAGTTTTACCAGTGCCGTCGAAATTTACCACGAACTCCCTGAAGAATGGACCATCGAACATGGGTGATTGCACGCCGTGGATAGCAGCTAATTGCATAGCTGCATAGTGAGATTTTTGCATGATTACCTCACCGATCTCAGCCAACCCCTGGGGTCCCATCAATGCAAGGTAGACCCCAGCGGTGATGCCCCACAGGGCCGAGGCTGTCCCCACCCACTCCTTTCCCTGCTCGCGTACAGCAAACGATGTTCGTTCATAAGCAACATCACCAAACCCATATTCACCGGGCACACACGTAGGCGTGATACCGAATAAGCGAGAGGGATACTCCATCAGATATTTCTCTTCGTCATGCGTGGCGATAAACCCGGCCTGCCCGCCTCCGAACTGTATATGCATACCCAGTGACTGAATGTCACCGCACACAATGTCGGCACCGTACACAGCGGGGGGGGCTATCACTCCAAGCGAAATAGGGTCGACCCCTACCACACACTCTGCCCCATGTTTATGCGCTATTTCGGCAATCTCTGCCCCGCGTATGGGTATCATGCCCAGGTAAGAAGGATTCTCGAAGTAAACTACAGCCGTTTTATTTGAGATAGCTCTCTCAAGGGCACTGAAAGTAACATTTCCGGTCACACGATCAATTTCTATCTGTTTGATAGATATATCCGGCAAGCAGTAGTTGGTAATCATGGAAAGCTTGTCAGGGTTGATTGCCCCACAAACAAGCGCTTCATTTCGGCCTGTGAGGCGGCATGCCATCCGGATTGACGTTGCCGCGGCCTGGAAACCATCATAGGTGGGCACATTGACGACATCCATTTCAACCAACTCGCCCATCATACTGGAGTATTCAAAGAGCGTTTGGAATCGTCCGTGATCATCATACGGTTCGCCAGCATATGCGGTGAGAAACTCACTGCGTCCATTAATTTCATCGCACACTGCTGGAACAAAATGCTGGTAACACCCAGCCCCTCGAAAGTTGAGATGATCTTTGCAGGTTGCGTTCTGCGAGAGTATCTCCTCCACATGCCTGATGAGATCATATTCAGACAGAAAAGGCTCTGGTAAGTCCATCTTCCTTTTCATCCGGAGTGGCTTAGGAATATCTTCATACAACGCTTCAACATTGGCAACGCCAATCTCGTCAAGCATCTGCTGCTTAATCACAGGTTCAGAGTTAGGGATATATGGATAAACTACTGGTTGTTTTTTGCCCATGCTTCTCTCCTTCCGTTTGCACAAAAACTTTTATTGGTTTACATACAATCCGTCAAACTGTTGGCCAATAATCTATTCAAAAAATATGTCAGGCAATTTCTTCATGCCAACTTCATTTGCCGCCTTGGTGGTGAGATCGCGAAGTTCTTTCTTGACCTCATCTGATATTGGCGATGGTTGATATTGAGCCAGGAGCGATTCTACTCGGTCTTTTGCCCGGTCCCAAGTGGATTTTGACCCTTTCTTCTCCCATGCCTCCAGGGTGTCTCTGTCTATCACTTCCGAAGGGATGTACAATTCCTCACGGAACCATTTCATCGTATGGGGGTGAGCCAAATAGTCTGCCTTGTGTCCGAGTTCCTGGATGATATCGAGCGCGATGGGTGTCTGGCGGCCATCTATCCCTGCGATCAGGCGTTTTGCCATACCAAGGATCTCAGCATCAATCACCATTTTTTCGTAGCTCAGGCAGCTTTCATAGTCCATCATCCCGGGGCCGGAAACCATGTTCGCCCCAGCCAAGGCAGCAAAAAAGGCGCTAGAGGATTCCAGGCCACATTGGGCATCGACGATCTTGGCGTCGGTCATCCCAAGATAGGAATGTGTGGGCATACCTAATTCTTTGCCCACTTGAACGTAAGCACAATTAATCATCCAGGTGCCTATTGCGCCCATGGGGGTTGTGCCCTTACGCATATCAAAGGTGGCGGGAGAACCACCCCAAACAATCGGTGCGCCAGGGTTTGACAATTGGTTGATGGTTACACCGCTCAGACATTCTGCAGTATGCTGCACTACCGCGCCAGCTAGAGTTACAACAGATGTCGCGCCGGCCATTGGCATGGAAATCAATTGAGCTGGGATGTTATTTTTAGCGCAGTCGATCAAGTTCTGGCAGGTGATATCGCTCCATTTCAATGGCGGAGAGGGGCAGGCGTCAAAAACCGCGATTGGTTTCTCCGCCAGCTCTTTTTCACTTCCAACCGCGGCAACGAGCATATCTTTCATCGTCCACCAGGTTTCTTTTTCGAATGCGCCGGTGATGATCGGCTTTCGCATGTAATTTAGCGCCAAATAAAGACGGTAAAGATCGCCTATCTCCTCAGGCACATCAGAGGAGATGAAGGCGGTGCTTTGTGCATCCACTTGGGGAAGCATTTCCACGAGCTTGATAAATTTGACGAAATCCTCGGTGAGCGCCTGGCGCTGCTGTTGGGTTTCACTATCCAGAATCGTGATCCCTCCTGACCCAGGAGTGAATTGGACACTATCTCCTCCATAGTGAACAACTTGTTCCCCATCCAAATTGTAGAGATAGAATTCAGAGGGTCGTGATTCGAGGGCTTGCCGGGCAATCCTTTCTGGAATTTTGGCGATCTTGCTTTCCATGTCGACTTCTGCACCTGCATCAGCCAGCAAAGAAAGCGCTTCATTGTTAAGAACCCAAATGCCGGGATTCATTAACAAAGCAAATCCCTCCTCGATGATTTGTGTGACAAGTTCATCTGAAAGAAGTTTTAGTTTCGGGCGCATCATTTGTACCTCCAAGTGTTATGATTGAATATTGAATTTGACTTTCGAAAGAGGGAATATAAATTGCATGTATTGGGTTTTCTCCTGGCTGATGGTATGTTAGGCAGGGACATCAATCCGGCGCATGGCGAGATCAACAGCATCAATGAACTCAGATGCGGGTTTATCCACGCCAATGTCAATAACTTTGAAGTCGTTGGCGGTCAACATCGTCCCCACAAGGGTCTTGCCGATCTCAAGTAGGTCTCCTTCAACAGTACCGAGAACGATAGTCCCAGCGACTTCGCGTTTCTGATCCCCGGCCAATGCTGGTTCCAGAATTTCCAAAGCAGCTTTCATCGCCTCTGCAGAAGAAAACCCGGAGATGGCTCAGGGAGAAATAGGAATTCGAGCAGAACAAGTTCTACTCCAAACTATCCTGGATTAGGCTAGAGGTGCACCTGCTGCAAGAAATATTATCCTCTCTGAAACAGGTATGTTAAATCCTTTTGCCCGGTCAGGGGGAGTCCTCCAAGAATGTGAAAATCAAGTTTTGATCCCGTATAATTACAAACAATACCTTTCACTGAATACGGTTTCTTTTTCATCTAACCTGCTGAATGTTCTGCCTCTCACACAAGTTCTCGGATTATTTCTTCCATCATCACGAGACCCTTGAGCGTTTTTTTGATATCATACCCAAAACCTACCCGGATGCCCTTATCCAGGCCGAACTGGTCTCCAGGTACCAGCAAAACGGATTTTTCTATTCTCAAGCGCTCGATCAGATCAGTCGAGTTGATGGGAAGGTCGTATTCAAAATAGGCGATTGCACCTGCGACAGGGCGAGCATAGCGAAAAAGGTGGCTGTATTCAGTCATCCATTCTTCCATCACGGACAGGTTCGCCTGGATAATCTTGCGGCTGCGCGCCAGGATTGCATCCCGCCGCACAGGTTCCATGGCAATAGCTGCCAGACGGTCATTCAGCAATCCGGGGGTCGTTGTCACATAATCGTGATGGATCCAGATCTGCTCGATCAATTCTTCTGGCGCGACAACCCAGCCGAGCCGCAAACCAGGCAGGGCGAAAGCTTTCGACAAACCAGAAGTCACCACAACTTTCTCGTAACGCCCCCAGAAGGTGGGTGAAGTATCACCCTCGACTTCAGCGCCGCGGTAGATTTCATCTGCAATGATCCAGGCTCCAACTCTGAGTGCAGTTTCCACAACCACTTCCATCTCATCTTCGGTCAAGACTGCGCCAGTTGGGTTGTTTGGATTGGTGATCATGATCACGTTTGTTTTTGGCGTCACCACCTGCCTGAGTTCATCAACATCGAGCGCCCAGCGTCTCTGCCCGTTTTCTTCCCGCAGAACCAGATGGAAAGTGTCCACGCCCTCTGCATAGGCCCGACCAAGCCCCCAGCCTTGCATATAATTGGGCACCATGAAAGCCAATCGCCTTCCTTTTTCGAGCAGGGTCCACAGGCTCACGTAATTGGCTTCCGAACCACCGTTTATGACTGTGATGTTCGATGGTTTACAGTCTGGATAAAACTGGGCGATGCGTTCTCGGAGCAAAGGCGAGCCGTCCGCTTCGGGGTAGCAAAGTTCTTGGTTGAGAAAAATTTCCGGATCCCCCTGGCCATCGAGAAGTTCGGACAACTTCAACGATAGAACACCGCTTTCAGAAAGATTGTAATCGACGGCATTCTCATACTGAACCTGCATGCGTTCCATTTCAAATTTGTCAATATGCATGATATGATCCTTTCCCAAGAATATCTCAGACCTCAAAGGAAGTTCCCAGCCCGCGGGAAATAGCTTTTTGGTAGGTCAGTACTGCGATGGTGGTGTCCTGCACACCCACACCAGTCAGGTCGCAAATGGTGATCTGTTGATCATTTTGCCTGCCGGTCTTGCTGCCAGCGGTCAACTCACCGATCTCTGTGATATCACTATCTTCTGACAGGACGCCTTCCTTCAGCGCATGATGCAGTTCGCCGAGGCGGAAACACTGGCTTTTCCTGTCACACACGATCCTGTCCGCTTTCCCCAATACGTCAGCATACAACTCCTGTTTGTGCTCGCCATCAGCACCCATGGCAGTGATGTGCATGCCGGCGTGCAGCCATGCTGCTTTAGCATAAGGCTCCCGCGCAGGCGTGGTGGTTGCCACAAACTGGGATTGGCGGAAGACTTCTTCCGGGCTGTCCGATATCAGCACTTCAACGCCCAGTTCTTGTTTCATCTCTGAAGCATATCGCTCAACTTCATCAGGAATGATGCCGTACACCATCAGGCGTTGGAAGTCCCGTACCAGCCGCAGGCCTCGGATCTGGTAGCGAGCCTGGACGCCCGACCCGATTACCCCGGCGGTCGTTATCTGATCTGGCGCCAGGTGTTTGGCTGCTATCGCTCCGGCGATACCGGTTCGCAGGTCGGTCATGTATCCATTATCGAGCAAAACTGCTTCGAGGAAGCCAGTCTTGGCGCTCATCAGCACCATCATCCCGCTCCCGTAGGGCAGCCCGATGGACGGGTTTCCAAAAAAACCGGAAGCAATTTTAATGGCGAAGTGATCCAGTCCTTCGATATAGGCAGTCTTGATGTCCACTTCTCCCTGGTTGGCTTCCACATCCACGCGGATGATCGGCGGCAAACTAACCTTGCCTTCTACAAGGCGCGTGAATCCCAGGGCAACCGCATCAACGGCCTCCTTGTTCATACCAACGCACTCCCGGATTTCGTTTTCTCTCAAGATTGTTATATTCATGGATTTTCCTCCTTGGTTTTCGGTATTTTGGCAATCATGATAAATTCATTATCACGTGAGTACGGGGTGGGGTACAGGGAGTTGCTTGCCTTCAGGGCAACCGTGATTGGCATGTAGACCTTTATCTTCTCCGGGGAATAGGTGTAGGTCCCTGAGTCTGGCTCCTCCCAGGAGTAACTCGGATGGGTATGCATGTTGATCGGGCCGGGCAGCAAGGTTGCCTCGGGCAGGTCGCTGATTAGGGCATTGGGGAATTCGGGGGCCTCGGCAGCGGGCCGGCGTAGAGGATGCGTTCACCAGAAACGGCGACCAAGCCGGACGAGACCGGTTCAGTGCCGGTGCCGTCTATGAAAGTTTTGCATCAGATGACCAGGTTGATATTTTCTTGAGGCATGTTTTTCTCCTGTATTATGAACGAAGGGTAATTAATCCGCTAACATCTTTGCATCTTCACAGCATAATTCCGTTCTCCACCAACCCTTAGCACAGCTTTTTCCTGATCCAATCCTTAGAATATACCGTCCATGAAGTTGCTTCCTCCAATAAAGTCCGCGACGAAACAGTTTACTGGTTCCTCATACATCTTGACCGATTTGCTCATTTGTTGGATAACCCCATCTTTCATGACAGCGCTCCGATCTGACACGGTTAATGCTTCTTCCGTATCATGGATCACATAGTTAGAAGTGATCCATGCCTGCTCCTGGAGGTGTTTCAATTCGATCTACATGGCTTTCCGTAAATTGAGATCTAGGGTCCCAGCACCTCTTCGATGGGCGTGTAATCAAAGTCGAAACCCCAGTAGCGCGGCCCAGAGAAGTCGATTGCTTTGGCGCTGCGGAAAGCGGGATAGGCTTTGCAGCCCAGCACAGCCACCGGATCGCCCGCCTTGATCTCGGTGTTGGTATAAGCCTCGCCAGTTTCAGGATCAACCATCATGATCAGGTCGGGGCTGAACACGTACGGTTTTCCATCCAGCCAGGTAACATGGTTCTCATTGAGGAACCAGACATCCATGGTCTGTTCTGCGTAGATTCCGCTCCCCTTGATGTGGGTGATCCCCACCATCACGCCATCTTTGTCTTCCCAATCCTTGCCGGTGACCCTTCCGCCAAAGAACTCCCAACCATCCAGCCGCTGGACGATCTTGGCGATGGGGCTCTCGCCGGCTTCCCTTGCGCGGCGGACAGCCTTGCCCAACTCATAGCTCAGAGTCAGCGTGCCGGGTACGACCGTCTCGCGGGTATCCTTTGCCGAGAGTAGTGTTGAGGCAAAAAAGACGGTGCCGTAGCTGGCAACGCCCAACATCTTGCCAATGCGTTCGACCATTTCCGAGCTGGCTGCTTCTTTAAGGATGATGATATTTCCCCACCAGTCGACAATCGCTGCAGGATAGGGCTTTATACCTTTTAGAAAATAGCTGGCTTGCATATCTTCGGGCACGGCGCGGCCGCTATAGTCGCCATCGATCAACGGGATTCCCATCCGGGCGGCCGTCACCAAGGGCGCGGGGGTGTTGGAAGCGCCCAACTCTACCGGCACGATGGCCCCAATTTCCGTGCCAGTGTACTGGGCCAGCTCCCGCACGGCCGCTTCTGGGGCCCGATGGCCGTACTTGTTCTTGACCCCCAATTTCTCTCCCAATTGGTCAATTTCTTCCAGGGAGTTGGGATTGTCTTCGGATATCGATCCCGAGCCGAATGTCGTGCAGCTAAAGACATCATCCGCAAGCTCGGCCGCGTCGATCCATGTAAGGGTGAGATCTTCCGCCAGGGCGGCCGATAACATTTCCATACCTGAACTTGGCGAGCCGCCACCACCAGTTCCCATGATCTTTAAACCGGTTAAAAAGTCCCGGCAATCCTGTTCGGTCTTGAGCGTTCTATCAGACATCATCTCTCCTATTTCATTATGAACCTTTGCCCACTCTACAACTAGACCGCTGGCTAGTCCAATCGATTTAGCAATTCCTCAGCCAGCTTGAGCACCAGCATATCCAGGCGGTCACTCTGGCGATCGTGGTCCATGTTTCCCTCGCGTTCTTGATCGACGGACCGCTTGAGGTCAGCGAGAAAGGGGTCCGAAAGCCCCTGGGATTCCATGATGGCCAGCAAGCGCCCGGCCGAATCGAGCAGGCGGAAGGTGCCATAATCAGCGGGTTCATCATAGAGACCCCTGGCGCTGGTGATCATATAGGCAACCAGGTTGAACAGTTCTTCGTTCAGTTCAGCGATATCCATTCTAGCCCTCGTATTTCTCGCAAAAGTGGATCTCTTCGATCGGACGCTGGCGCGGCGCAGATGGGGAGACCTCGGGTTTGCCCAGCACAACCAGCAGGCATGGCTCGATATTTTCAGGCAGCTTGAGAAACGAGGAGATGGCCTGTGAGTGGAAGGAGCCGATGGCGCAGCCACCCAGCCCCACGTCGTGCGCTGCCAGCAGGATGTTCTGGAGAGCAGCGCCAATATCATAGCGTGGCATGACACCGGGCACCCCTTCCGGATTGGCTGTTTGCCGGCTGTTGTCCAGGCAGATGACCACGATGGCTGGCGGAATACCAATGATTCCGGGGGCCAGGGTGCGCAAGGCGGCGATTCGCTTCTTTTCCCGGATCGAAATGAAAACCCACATCTGGTCATTGCCGCCGCTTGGGGCTGCCGCGGCCGCGCTGATGATGGTCTCTAGGTCCCGATCCGAGACGGGGTCGGCCGTAAAGGCCCGGATGCTGCGGCGTGAGTGAATGGCTTCAAGGGTCTGCATCAGTCTGCTCCTTTACAAGCTAGAACTCAAGGTCGGGATATCCGGTCAGGGTTTTCGTGGGTGGCAGCGGGTAGGTGAGTTTACTGTGTGCCAGCTCCAGGTCGCTGAGCGCTTCAGCCATCTTGATGGCTACTCCCGGCGGATCGAGCACGGGCACATGGATCTCCCGGGCGAGCAGCGCGTCCTGCAGTTGGCGGGCGACGCCGATCATCCCCGTACAGCCCAGAACGAGAATATGTGCGCCGTCGTGAATGACAGCTTCTTCAGCTTCACGCAGCAAGGCCTCGAAGAGTGCTTTGGGGTTGGTCTCTACCTCTTGGACTGAAAGGCCCGTTGAGCGCACAGATGCCAGCTTGCTGCTGATGCCGTACTCTTCCATCTGGTTGGTATACCTTTGCCTGCTGTCGCGGCCGGTGCCAAGATATGAGAAGCGGTGGGCCAGCGAAGCGGCGAGAAAAGCCGAGCTTTGAGAAGGGCCGACGACCGGGATGCTGGCAGCCTCACGGGCGGGGTCCAGAGAAGGGTCGCACATGCAGTCAATGATCACGGCGCTGGCCCCGCTTTGCTGGGCCGACCGTGCCAGGCGCAGCATCTCGGGAACGGCATTAGACTCAGAATAGAGGTTTTCGATCGTTTCCGGTCCGGACTCGATCGCCCTGACCTGCACGCGGGTGCCCTGGCGGGCAAAGTACGCATACTCTTTCAGGTTCGCATCAAGCCAGTTTTCCTCTCGATAGCCCTTGACAACCGGCACCATGACATGGATATCAGGGGTGCGGGTGAGTTGACCGTTGACCTCGGGTATCGGGCTGGCCGGAAGAATCGAATGGTCCCGGAGCTCGCTCTGGCTGAGCAGAGGATAGGTCCGCCGACTTGGCGCCAGTCTCAGGTCTACCAGCATCTCAGCGCATTTCAACGCGGCCAGCGAGGGGTCGATCACGATCGCGTCCAGACCTTGCTCCGCCAGGTTTTTCTCCAGCAGCTTGGCCATACCGATCATGCCGGTGCAGCCGAAGACGAGGGCGTGGGCGCCGTCCTGCCGAATAGCCTCTACCGAGGCTGCGGTGAGGGCGGCGAGGAGCCGGCCGCGATCATTCTTCAGATCGAGCACCGGGATATCCACCCAGCGGGTTGATGCGTATTTATCTTTCAGGCCGTAGCGCCTGATCAGCAGGTCGGTGGGGTAAACGTCTCGCGCTGCGAGGGCTATGACCGAGAATTTGTGGGCCAGGATAGAGGCCAGCAGCATGGACGACTGCGCCGCGCCGACCACGGGGATGGATACCGCCTCCCGGGCGGCCTGAAGCCCTGGATCGTTCATACAATCGATGATCACCGCATCAACGCCATCTCTCTCAGCTTCCACGGCCCGCAAGACGACCTGCGGCGCAGCGATGGCGTCTTCATAGAACGACTCCACCGAGGCGGGGCCTTTATCGAGATAGACCCCGCTGATAGCTACGTTCGGTCGGACTTTTTGGGCCAGCAGCGGGGGTGTCTTGGCGGCCCAATCCTGGTAGGTGATTGGTGAAATGATTCTGATCTTCATCCGGATTCCTCACTTAGAATTGATTTAGGTCGGGTTTCATAAGAGCAGGGTAATCCGCCCTTGATCGGCGCTCCAGACCAAAGAAGACAAACTTGATCGCGCGATATTCCCCTCTTGATAGAGGTCAGTAGCCCGGCGCACCCATCGCATGGCACAGCTCGACCAATTCGGGGAGTATGTAGCGGCCGGCCTGTTCAATCTGCAGGTCGTCCAGCCAGACCGAAGGATTGAGCACCACACCGTCGGTATGGGCCGGAGAGCCATAGTTGGTTGCGCCGACACCAAATTGCATACAGCCAAAGATGCGCTCATCTTCCAGGATGCGGCCGCTGGGGCGCGTGACGCCAGGGTTGAACCCATAGCAAGCGTGGTCCAACAGGTAGACCTCGGGATGATCGTAACTCTCCATCCAGCGTTCAAAGATGGCCGCCTCGGTGCCGCCCTCTATCTTTTTGATATAGCCCGCTTGGATGGTCATCGAGACCGGCGTGCTCAAGACACCCAGCTCGACGGGAGGCCACAAGGCGCCATCAAAGACCAGGGTCCCCTCAAAGCTCTCGCGATGGAACATATAGCCGGACTGCCCACCAAGCATCTGGGGGAAGCCCCCCTGGGCGGGCGGGGCTTCCCAGAATGGATCGCCAGCCTTGTCAATGCGCATTGAAGCGTTCGCTCCGGCCGGGCTGGTGACCCGAACGGTCGCGGCCGCCTGCGACATCTGATAGAGGCGGGTGGCCATCTCTTCCATGGGGCCATAATTGACCCGGCCAACGGTGCGCACCAGCATATCCGGGTCCATCCCAGTCAAGCAGACATAGATGCAGTTGTGCTCAAGGGCGAGGTGATATGCCGGACTGTAGAGCTGGTAGGCAACGGAAAAGTCGAACCAGATATCGGCGGCAGTGACCGCCTTGAGAACCGGCGCCGGCGGTTCCAACATCGGCGCAGGCAGAGTAGGGTAGGTGATCACCGTGGGTATCGCTCCCATCGCAAAGACAGCCCCGGCTGTGGCCCGCACGGTTCGTGCGTCCGAAGCCGTGTCAGCCGTGATGAGCACCTGCTGACCGGCACTAACCGGCCTTAACTCTGTGACCAGCTTGTGGGCGGCCGCAGTCAACTCATACTCGTAATATTCGTCCCGCTGCCCTGTGCCCAGAGAGAAAACCATCGCTATTGCCTCTGCTCCATCAGCTCTTCAATGGGCACATAGTCAATGTCAAAACCAAAATAGCGCGGTCCGGCAGCCTGGTTCAGACCGAACTCGGTGCGAAAGGCTTCCAAGCCCTTGATCCCTACGGCCGTCACCTGGTCGCCCTGCTTGATGAGGGTATTGGTCGTCCCCTCCCCAGTCTCCCGGAAGGCCAGGGTAACCAGGTCAGGGCTGCACACCCACGGCTGACCGTTCAGCCACGAGACGTGATTCTCATTCTTGAACCAGACGTCCAGCTTTTGGTTCTCATAGTCGCCAGTGCCCTGGATGTGGATGGTGCCGTACATATAGCCGCCCCGGTCTTCCCAATCCTTGCTGGTGACGATCCCGTCAAAGAGACGCCAGCCGCCGGTCGCTTGAACCGCGGCCTCGATGGGGTCCTCGCCTGCCTCCCGGGCCAAGCGGATAGCCCGGCCGAGAGCCAACGAGGCGGTGAGGGTGCCGCGCACGACGATCTCTTTCATCTCACGGCTGGGCATGGGTGAAGAAGCCATGCCAGCCGTGCCATAAGCAGCCACTGCCAGCATCTTGCCTATTCGTTCCAGCATGTGACCATTGACGGTATAGTCGACAATGGTGACGTTGCCCCACTTGTCCACGCTGGACAATGGCCAGCTTGTCTTCCCATACAGGAAAGGGGTCCCCTGCATCTCTTCAGGGTAGGCCCGGCCGCCATAATCCCCGTCTACAACCGGGATGCCCAACCTGGCGCCGGTAACCAACGGCGCCGGTGTGTTGCCGGCACCCAACTCGGCCGGTACCAGGCAGCCGATGGGTTGGCCAAGATATTTCTCCAGTACCTTGACAGCTTCCTCAATCGAGCGATCCCCAAACTTGTCCACCAAGCCCACCCGTTCGATTTCGTCCAGCGTTTCCTGGGTGAGAGGGGCGATGGACCCCATCCCGTACGGGGTGACAGTCCACACGTCGTCGGGAATCTTGTCCACGTCCACCCACTCTAGTTTTAGGTCGCTTTCCATGGCGTCCCGCAGCATGTCCATTCCCCCGGCGACGGATCCGCCGCCGCCAGTTCCCATGAACAGGCAGCCTTGCACAAAATCCTCACAGTCCTTCCAAGTCTCTAGTTTTCCATATGGCATTTTTACACTCCTCTACTCGATCTAGAAAATTAAGTTACCAGAGCTGCCCTTTATTCCCCGCCAAACTGATGGCAGACCACTATCTGCCCGTCCCCGCTGTCGACGGAGACTGGCTCTGTTTGAGAGCAGACCGGCATGACTACCGGACAGCGTGGATGGAAGCTGCAACCCGCTGGCGGGTTTGCGGGGTCCGGCACGCCGCCCTCTAAAATGATGCGTTCTCGGCGCAGTTTGGGGTCCAGGCTGGGGGCCGAGGCGAGTAACGCCTGGGTGTAGGGGTGCTGCGGACGGTTAAAAACGTTCTCGGTGGCGCCTATCTCCACCACCTTGCCAAGGTACATCACCGCAATACGATCGCTTATGTGCTGCACTACGCTCAAATCGTGAGTAATAAAGAGGTAGGCAAGTTCAAACTCGCGCTGCAGCCTCTGTAGCAGGTTGATGATCTGCGCCTGCACCGATACATCCAGCGACGAGGTCGGTTCGTCGAGAACGATAAACCTGGGATTGAGGGCCAGGGCGCGGGCCACAGCGATGCGCTGCAACTGTCCGCCGCTGAACTCGTGGGGGTAGCGGTAGAGGATCTCGCCGTGCATGCCAACCTGCTCCAAAAGCTCGTGCGCCCGGGCGACCAGTGCCTCACCGCTCAAGTCAGTATGCGCCCGCAAGGGCTCGGCGAGCGAGCTTAGAACGCTGAACCGCGGGTCAAATGAGGAATAGGGGCTTTGGAAGACCATCTGCATGTCTCGACGATAGGGGCGCAAGTCGCTGCTGTTGAGGGGGGCGAGGTCCTCTCCCTCAAACAATATCTGACCGGCCGTCGGTTCGATCAGGCGCATGATGGCCCGGCCGAGCGTCGTCTTGCCGCAGCCTGATTCCCCGACCACCCCCAGCGTCTCCTGCCGGCTGATGGTCAGGTTGACGTCGTCAAGAGCCCGCACCCGCTTAATCCGGCGGTTGAACAGACCCTGCCGTGACACAAAATGCTTGGTCAATCCACGGGTCTCCAGGAGTGGGGATGCGCTCATGCTGTCTCCTCCTGTCCATAGAGGTAACAAGCAACCTCGTGCCCTTCCGGGCCGATCGGAACGAGGGGCGGCATTTCCACCCGGCAGATGCTCATCGCCTTGGGGCAGCGGGGGTGGAAGGGGCATCCTGGCGGCAGATGGACGCCATCAGGAACAGTCCCTTCGATAGATTGCAATGACTGACCGCGATGGACAGGGCGTGGCAGCGCCGCCAGCAGCCCCTCGGTGTAGGGGTGCTTCATGCGGTGCAAGACCTCGTCCACCGGTCCCGTCTCGACGATGCGACCGGCATAGGCGACCCCCACCCGGTCGCAGGTCTCGGATACTACCGCCAGGTCGTGGGTAATGAGCAGAATCGAGACATCGACCTTTTCCCTCAGCCGGGTCAAGAGATCCAGGATCTGGGCCTGGATGGTCACGTCCAGGCCAGTGGTCGGCTCGTCGGCAATCAAAAGCTCGGCCGAGGTGGACAAGGCCATCGCGATCATCACCCGCTGCTTCATGCCGCCGCTCAACTCGTGGGGGTATGTGTGCATGACCCGGGGGGGATCGGGCAGGCCGACCTGTTCGAACATGGTCAGCGCAAGCTGGCGGGCTTTGCCCGCGTCCAAGCCGAGGTGGTGTCTGATGACGCGCACCACCTGGTTGCCGATACTGAAAACGGGGTTCAGGGAGGCCGTGGGGTCCTGAAAGATCATCGCAATGCGCGCCCCCCGCACCTCTTGCATCTCGCGCTGGCTCTTTTGCAGCAGGTCCTGGCCCTGGAAATGAATGCTCCCCTGCACCACTTCCCCGGGGTGCGGGACCATGCACAGGACGGCAAATCCCGTCACCGACTTGCCACAGCCCGACTCCCCCACCAGGCCAAATATCTCGCCCTGGCGCACCTCAAAGGTCATGCCATTGACGGCGTGAACCACTCCGGCATAGGTCTTGAAGCGCACATGCAAATCTCGTACGGAAATCAAGGGATCACGGTTCACATTATGGACCTTCTGGTGCGAGGGTCGGCTACGTCTCGCACCGCGTCGCCCAACAGGTTGAACGCGAGGGTGACGAGGAAAATGGCAGCTCCAGCGGACCCGGCAAACCAGGGTCGCTCGATAAAGTAGATCCGGCCGGTGCTGATCATCTTGCCCCAGTCAGGGGCTGGCGGTTGGATGCCCAGACCGATGAAACTCAGCGCCGCAGCCGTGAGGATGGCAGACCCGACATCCATGGTGGCCTGCACCAGCACCGGGGTCATCACGTTGGGCAGGATGTGCCGCATAATGATGCTGATATCGCTCACACCGATGCTGCGCGCGGCCTCGATAAAGTACTCCTCGCGCAAGGAGAGCGTCTGCGCCCGTACCAGACGGGCATACCAGGGCCACCAGGTAATGGCGATCGCGATCATGGTATTCGTAAAGCTGGCGCCCAGCGCGGACGCGATCGCAATCGCCAATAACAGGGGTGGAAACGCCAAAAAGATGTCGGTAATGCGCATCAGGAGGTCGTCTATCCACCCGCCGTAATAGCCAGCCACGGCGCCCAGGGGGACCCCTATCATGCTGGCTACAATGACAACCAGCAGCCCGACGCTGAGGGAACTGCGGCCGCCGTACAGGATGCGGGCCAGGACGTCGCGCCCCAGATAATCGGTGCCCAGGGGGTGCGCCCGGCTTGGGGGGACGAACTTTTCCAGGACGTTGGGCTCACCCAGCCCTTGGCTCGCGTACGGGGTGAGCACTGGCGCCAGGATTGCCCCCAGCACAAAGAGTACGATCACCACCAGGCTGACAACCGCCAGCGGATCCCGCCGGAAGGCGCGCAGCATCATGTTGAGCTCTTTGAAACGCGCGGCCTGCTGCGCAAGCGGTCTCTCTTCTGAACTCACAATCGGTGAGTTCATCAGTCAGCTCCCCAGGCGTTCATAACACAGATCTGCATCACTGTTCCTTAGCCCAATGTTACTCTGGGGTCCAGTATTGCCTGCGCCAGGTCCAGGATCAGGTTGATAAAGACATAAAAGACGGTCACCACCAGCGTCACTGAAACGATGACTGGAAAGTCGATGTTCATTACAGCGTTGGTGACATAGGTGCCCAATCCGGGCCAGGTAAAGATGACTTCGACCAGAATTGCGCCCGTCAGCGTGTAGACAAACGAGAGGCCCAGAACGTTGAGGGTGGGAATGATGGCGTTCTTCAAGGCCAGGACGAATAGCACCATCCGCTCCGGGAGACCGGCAACCCGAGCTGCCAGGATGTACTTTTCGCCCAAGACCTCGATCATGGTCGCGCGGGTCATCCGAATGGTCAGGCCGATAGCAAAGATCGCCAGGGTAAAGGCAGGCAATATGACATGCCAGAGGGCGTCCTTGAAGGCCACCCAGTTGCTGGTGATGGCTGAATCGATCAGATAAAAACCGGTGATCTGTTCTATCGGATCAAAGAGTGCCACCTCGGTGGAGATGCGTCCCGCCAGCGGCAAGAGGCCCAGCCACCCGAAGAAGAGAAGCTGCAACAGCAGCCCCAGCCAAAAGACGGGCATCGAGACGCCGGCAATAGAAAAGAGGCGGGTTTGATGATCCAGCAGGCTACCCTTCCTGGCTCCAGAGAGAACCCCTAAGGGTATCCCTATCACGACCGCCATCAACATTCCGACCAGGACCAATTCCATCGTCGCCGGTAGAAATGTCCGCAGATCAGTGAGGATCGGCTGGTGAGTTTTAATCGAATTGCCCAGGTCACCACGCAGCAGCCCGCGCATATAGACCAGATATTGCACGTAGAGAGGGCGATCCAATCCCAAATCTTCCCTGGCCTGGTTGATCTGCTCCCTCGTGGGGCGCGGCCCAACCCAGGCCGCAGCCGGGTCGGAAGGGATGACGCGGGCAATGAAAAAGGTGATGATGGAAACGCTGACCAGCACCACCGCCGCCATCACCAGCCGCCGTACGATGTACTCTAACCTGCTCATAGGATCATCCCATCGTACTTTGAAAACAACTCTGCCTTCTTGTCGACGCTGCTCAACTGTGCGCCTGATCCCGCAATGAACTACCCCGCAGCAAGCTGCGGGGTAGCCACAGTGGAATTTTATTCAAATCTACTCACGGGACAATTGATAGGCAAAGACCACGTGAGGATAGCCCGGATTGTCTACAAAGCCCTTGATGTCGGCGCGGGCCACATGATGGTTGGCTATGTCGTAGATAAAGAGAGCCGCGGCATCTTCGATCAGGATTTCTTGAGCCTGGATGAACATCTCTACAGCCTTCTGCTTGTCGCTACCCGAGATGGTATTGGCCTCGTCAATCATCTCGTCGTATTCCGTGTTGCGGTAGTAACCAAGGTTGAATGTGATCTCTTCCTCAGAGTGGAACATACCGTACAAAAAGGTATAGGGGGAGACGTAATCAGGCCACCAGTAAAAGGCAAAGATATCCTGGGCCTCTTGAGGATCTGACATGCCCAGGTCCCATTGCGCCTCCCAGTTCATCTCCCGTAATTCTAGGTTGATACCCAGCTTGGCCAGTTCTGCTTTCCACACCTCGCCAAACTGCTGCTCGTCGAGATCGCCAGCGGCAAAGGTGTAGAGCAGGTCAAAGTTCCCATCGGGGTATCCGGCCTCGGTCAGCAGCTCCCTGGCCTTATCCAGATCGTAGCTGTACTGGTGGAGGTTCTCACCGTGTCCCCACATACCGGACGGCACCGGCCCGCGAGCCTGGACGGCCCGGCCTCCCATCACCCCTTCGATAAACAAGTCGTAGGGGACGCTGTAGGACAGAGCCTGGCGCACCAGTTTGTCGTCCAGCGGGGGCTTTTGTACGTTCATCAAGCCGAGGAAATTCTGAAAGCTGGGATTCTGATAAACCACGAGATCCGGCTTGGCGGCCAACGACTCCAGGTTGTCGGGGGCGACCCCATAAGCAAAGTCGGCCGTTCCGGATTCGATCATCTGTTGTATGACGGTGGCATCTTCTGCCACTTCGAAAACAACCTTGTCGAACTGTCCGTCGTGCCATCCACCCCAGTATTCCTCGAAACGGGTCATGACCAAACGCGAGCCGCGCTCGCGGCTCTCAATCGTGTAGGGTCCAGTACCAGCGCAATTCCCCTCGTTGAACCACTCGGTGCCTTTCTCCTGATAGACCGTGGGGTTATAGATCCAGGCGCCGTAACCGGAGGATACAACCAGATCCAGGGGCGCTGAGTAGCTCAACACGAACTTGACCGAATACTCATCCACGACCTCGATCTCTGCGATGGGATCCCAGAGATAGGCTGCACCGAGGCCCACTTCCATGGTATTTTCAAACGCTCCCTTCACAGCCTCAGCGTTGAGGGGATCACCGTTGTGAAAGGTAACCCCTTCCCGGAGATGGAATATCCATTCGGTGGAATCTTCATTGGTCTCCCAGCTGGTAGCCAGACCGGGGCTGAGCACCTCATCGCTGCCGGGCGGATTGTAAAAGGTCAGCGTCTCGTAGCAGTTGGACGTGATAGCAGAATCGTTGGAGAAACTCACGGCCGGGTCAATGTCTGGAAAGGTCGTGGGGTAAACGTAAACAAATATATTGGGGGCAG
>SDBV01003702.1_pt1 | contig 22323 bp, 22 predicted proteins | sample 2277081 | NCBI WGS metagenome assembly SDBV01 (sample SAMN10402039, study PRJNA504765) | marine sediment metagenome | isolation source: marine sediment core GS10_PC15, 223 cmbsf | place: Arctic Ocean: Southern Knipovich Ridge | collected 2010 | reverse complement strand
CTCGATGCTCGATATTAGATGTTGGATGGAATCCCGTCAGGTTTTTAAAGAGCGCCCGTTAGGGCGGTTGTTCGATTCAGCGAGGCGGTTTACCGCTTCGCACATCACGATTATACGGCGCTCCAAGTTTGCAGGACATTTTGCTTGCATCTTCCAGCGGTATGACATAATATCATACCCGAGGGTAGTAATGCGTGCATCAAAAATCGCCATAACCATCGACCGGGTCATGCTCGAGGCGTTGGACCGGCTAGTAAACGAGCGGGTATTTCCAAACCGGAGCCAAGCAATTCAGGCCGCTGTAGCCGAGAAATTGCAACGGCTCGAGGGCACCCGCCTGGCACGCGAATGTGCCAAGCTCGATCCGGATACCGAAAGGGCGTTGGCCGACGAAGGGCTGAGTGATGATCTGGACGCATGGCCAGAATATTAAGAGGTGACATCCGCTGGGCTGACCTGGAGCCGGCCAGAGGTCGCGAGCAGGCTGGCCGCAGACCGGTTTTGATTTTAAGCCACGATGTTTTTAATGAAAGGTCCGGGACGGTCATCGCAGTGGCATTGTCCAGCCAACCTCAGCGAGCCGGATTCCCATTAACACTCGAGATAGACTCCAAGAATCTGCCCAAGAAATCCTGGGTAAAGATCAGCCAGATTCGGACCCTCTCCGTTCAAAGGATAGGAAAGAAGCTCGGTCGGGCAGCTCCGGAAGAACTGTCAAAGATTATCGAGGGCCTGAATGAGATCCTGGGGGCCTGATGGAGCACGATACTCGATACTAGATACTAGATGGAACCCCGCCAACGGCGGGGTTGGATGCATAACCAGGAACTTGAAACTCGTAACTTGTAACCTTGGCCTGAGTCCGCCAGCTGGCGGATCGAAGGCTCGAAACTCGTAACTAGAAACTTATGGAAAACATCACCTTGGCGATAATCAAACCGGACGCCATGGCCGCCGGGAACGCGGGGAAAATAATCGACCGGATTTTGCAAACCGGATTTAAAATCCGGGCGGCGCGGGTCATCAAGCTGACCATGGCTCAAGCCGAAGGATTCTACGCGGTCCACCGGGGGCGGCCATTCTACGACGAACTCACTACTTTCATGTCCTCTGCGCCGGCCATGCCGCTGGTACTGGAAAAAGCCGGGGCGGTGGAAGAATTCCGTAAATTGATCGGCGCCACCGATCCCGCGGAGGCGGAAAAAGGCACGATCCGCAAGGATTTCGCTAAAAATAAGGGTGAAAATGCAGTGCACGGCTCCGATTCGGACGAAAACGCTCAGAAAGAGGTTGCATTCTTTTTCGCACAGGCGGATATTTTGGGTAACTTCTAGTATCCTAGAGGACCAATAACCTATGCGCCACACCAAGATTCTACTCGCTTTGATGTTGCTGATCTGGTCGGGCTGTCAGTACCTGCCCTGGGGCAAGGACGACGCCAAGCCCATTTTTGTCGGTGAACCGGAGACCATCATCGTTCAGCCGCCGGAGGACGCTTTCGACGTCACCTACCGCTGGTCGATCATCGATCTGCCCGACGAGAGCCTTCTGGTACCGGATTTTTCTTCTTCATCCAACGTGTTCACTTTCACCGCCGACGTGGAAGGTGGATTCGCTTTTGCGGTGTCCGTGGAATCGTACGGCGAGGATGTGGCCGAGCACGTCCTGCGGTTCCGCGCCACGGAGGATACTTCCCTGGTGCCGCGGCAGAGGGTCGTGGGACTCGCCGAGGCTGGCATCCCTCTACCGACCGCAGTGACGCCGGCACCGACACCACTAGTGATTCCGCAGCCAAAGCCGGCCCTGGAGCGAGCAGCGCCCCCTACCCGGCAGCCCGTCGCGAAGCCCAAGGCCCGGCGTACTGTAGCCAAAGACGCCGTAGCGGGTCATTACACCGTCCAGGTGAGCAGTTGGAAAACCGCCAAGCAGGCCCAATCCATTCGCCAGTCCCTGGTAACTCAGGGCTACGATGCCTATATCCAACGGGTTTGGCTGGAAGACCGCCAGGAGGTCTGGTGGCGGGTACGCGTGGGCGATTTCGAGTCTGTCCAGGCCGCCAAGAAAATGCGTGACGAACTCTTACCGACCTATACTGCCGTCTGGGTGGATAACGTACGTAAGGAACATCTGGAGTAAGCCCAGTAGGAGGCGGGCACAGGCCGACTGGACGGCCACCCGACCGATTCAGAAGACCACGACGGCGGCCAGCCACCCAGGATAGGGCCTTTGGGCCTGAACGAAGTTACCGCAGTTCTACCCACCACTGATCCGCCGGCTGGCGGACTGATCACCCGACTGCGGTGGTGGACCGCCGGGTCTAAATGGCTATTGTACCAGCTCGAGCGCAGTTTTAATTTTAGTGCTCATGAAAATTCTCCTGGGTGATTTGCTGGACGAGAACGGGTCCAGGTGCTATCAGGAGACGCTTTCGGACCTCGGCCTGGAGTCGTTAGGGGATTCCGGCACACCGGTCGTTATCAATCTGGATCGGCGGGAGCAGGGTGATGACCTTTTCCTGAGCGGAAAAGTGAGTACCAAGCTTACCTTATCCTGTGACCGGTGTTTAGCGGATGCCCGGCTGCCGGTAGAAGGTAGTCTCGCCTTGTGGCTGCTGACAGCGGAGCGGCCGGAACTGGACCCTGCGGAGCAGGATCTGATCATAGTGGCGCCCGGACAGCGCGAAGTGGATCTGTCCGGTCTCCTGATCGAGAGCATCAAGCTGTCAATACCGCCGAAAGTACTCTGTCGAACCGATTGCCGGGGCTTGTGCCCTACCTGCGGCGCCGATTTGAATCACGGACAGTGCGGTTGTGAGAGTACTGAACTGGACGATCGCTGGTCGGCGCTGACGGAAATCAGACAAAAATTGGAAGGTAATTAGACTGCCATGGCTCACCCCAAAAGGAAGCAATCCCACAGCCGCTCCAACAAGCGGCGCACCCATTGGAAGCTGACCGCGGCCCAGACCGCCAACTGTCCCCAGTGCGGCCAACCCAAACTGTCACACCGCGTCTGCCCCAACTGCGGGTACTATCGCGGACGTCCGGTCATTTCGCCACAACAAACTTAAATCGGCCGTCTCAGATGCGTATAGCCCTGGACGCAATGGGCGGAGACCACGCCCCGGAGCAAACCGTCAAGGGGGCGGTGGAATTCCTGCGGGAGGTGGCCGACCCTGACGCGGGCGTCATCCTGGTGGGCGACCGGACGGCCCTGGAGACGGAGCTCGCTCGCCACCGGTACGATCCCGACCGGCTGGAGATCAATCATGCCAGCCAATTGGTAGGCATGGAAGATAGGCCCTCGCGGATCGTTAAAACCAAACCGGACTCATCCCTGGTCCAGGCGGTGCAGCTGGTTAAGGAAGGCAGGGCCCAAGGGATAGTCAGTGCCGGGAGCACCGGCGCGTTGCTGGCCGCTTCGCTATTCCTGCTGGAACGTATCCCCGGTGTGCGGCGGCCGGCCCTCAGCCCATACTTCCCATCCGCCAAAGGGGGCTTTTTACTGTGCGACGTCGGCGCCAATGTCAATGTACGCGCCTCGGACTTAGTCGAATTCGCCATCATGGCCCGGGCCTACAGCCAACACCAGTTCGACCATCCTAACCCGCGTATCGGACTCGTGAATATCGGCACAGAGGCGAACAAGGGAAATGAGGTGACCGTCAAAGCCTACAAGCTGCTTTCGGCCCAAGTGGACAATTTTGTAGGCAACATCGAGGCCCGGGACCTGTTTGAAGGCCACGCCGATGTGGTCGTCTGTGACGGGTTCGTGGGCAACATCCTGCTCAAGTTCGCTGAAGGGCTGATCCAACACCTATACGGCTGGGCCCGGCATACGATCCGGCGGCACCGGATCTCGCAATTAGCTCTTCCCCTGCTACGGCCGGCGCTGGTAGATTTGGGCCAACAATTGGACTATGAAGAAACCGGCGGCTCGCCCCTGTTAGGACTCAACGGCGTCTCCATAGTCAGCCACGGTTCCTCCAGCGCCAAAGCCATTAAGAACGCCTTGAAAACCGCACATCGCTGTGTGACGGAGGAGCTGATCAGCAGTATTGCCAAGGGAATTATCGACCATCACGTCCGTTTTGAGGAGCAAAATGCCATCACAGAAACATAGGACCGCGCGGATCAGCGCCGTGGGCAGCTACCTGCCCGAGAAACTACTGACCAACTCCGACCTGGAGCAGATAATGGAGACCAGCGACGAGTGGATCCGCAGCCGCACCGGGATAATCGAGCGCCATATCGTCGCCGACGGCGAAGCCAGTTCCGCCATGGCCACCCGGGCTGTCCAGGAGATCCTTGCCAAACGCGATCTCGACCCCGCCGAGATCGATTGCATCATCGTGGCCACTGTGACTCCCGACATGATTTTTCCGGCCACCGCCTGCCTGGTACAGAACAACATCGGCGCCACCCGCGCCTGGGGCTTCGACCTGTCGGCCGCTTGTTCCGGGTTCCTCTATGCTCTGGATACCGGCGCCCGGCTGGTGGAATCGGGCCAGTATCAATACGTACTGGTCATCGGGGTGGACACCATGAGCGCCATCATGGATTATGAGGACCGTACCACGGCCATCCTGTTCGGGGACGGTGCCGGAGCGGTGCTGCTGGAGCCCTGCGAAGACGGCAGCGAGGGCGTCATTGATTCCATCCTGCGCTGCGACGGCTCCGGCAGCGAATTCCTGTACATAAAGGCCGGCGGCAGCCTGCACCCCGCCAGCGCCGAAACCGTGGCCAACCGCGAGCATTTCCTACGCCAGGACGGCCGGGCCGTATTCAAGCAAGCAGTGAAATGGATGGCCGACGTTAGTTCCGAAGTGGCCCAACGTAACGGGCTTTCCGGCCAAGATATCAAGCTGTTCATTCCTCATCAGGCCAATAAGCGCATTGTCGACGCCTGCGCCCAGCGCATGGGACTCAGCGAGGAGCAATTGCTGGTGAACATCGACCGCTACGGCAACACCACCGCCGCCACTATCCCCCTGGGCATGGCCGATGCGGTTCGCGATGGCAAACTGGCCCCGGGCGACAATGTGATCATCGCGGCCTTCGGGGCCGGCTTCACCTGGGGCGGCATGTATATCAAGTGGAGCCAGGTCTACTGAGCGCGGCAATATTCCTGTTCCCCGGCCAGGGCAGTCAGACAGTCGGAATGGGCCGGGATCTCTACGAGGCATTTCCAATTGCGCGGGAACTCTATGATCGGGCGGTGGATATTCTGGGCTTCGACTTGCGGCGCATATCCTTCGAAGGCCCGGAGGAGGAACTGAAACAGACCCAGGTTACCCAGCCGGCCTTGTTCGTGCACAGCGTAGCCCTGGAAATGCTGGCGCGAGAGAGGGGCTTGGAGCCCCAGGCCACGGCCGGCCATAGTCTGGGCGAGTTCTGTGCGGTAGTTTCCGCCCGCGCCCTCGATTTTACCGACGCCCTGCTGGTGGTGAAGGCCCGGGGCGAGGAAATGGCCCGGGCCGGCGAGCGAACCCCCGGAGCCATGGCCGTCCTACTGGGAGCGGCCCCGGACCAGGTGGACCGCATTTGCTCCGACGCCGCACCAGCCGGCGTGGTGGTGCCGGCCAACCTCAATGCCCCCGGGCAGACGGTGCTCTCCGGCGATTCGGCCGCCATTGAAAAAGCCGTGGAAGTGGCTAAAGAGCTGGGAATCCGGCGGGCTGTTAGACTAAATGTTTCCGGAGCGTTTCATTCACCTTTAATGGCTCCCGCCAGGCAGGCCCTGGCGGCGGCGCTGAACCGGGCCGCTTTCCGGGACCCCCAGGTGCCGGTGTATCAGAACGTCACTGCCCGGGCGGTACGCTCGGCTAGCGAAATCAAGTCCAACCTGCTCAGCCAGTTGGAAAAGCCGGTGCTCTGGGAAGCGACTATCCGGCGAATGTGGGCCGACGGTTTCACCGAGTACCGCGAAGTGGGCGCCGGGAAAATTTTACAGGGACTTAATCGCAGAATCCTACCGGAAGCGGTTACGGCGGGCCTAAGTTCGGCCCTGGAATTGAATCAGTTGAATGTTTCTGCTTAAGGATAAAGTGGCGCTGGTCACTGGCGCCTCACGGGGTATCGGCCGGGCCATCAGCCTGGCTCTGAGCGCAGCCGGCGCGGTGGTAGCTTTAATCAGCCGCACAAAAGAAGTGCTGGAAGAGGTTCAGGCGGAAATCACCCGCCGGGGCGGCCGCGCTGAGGTGTATCCCTGTGACATCCAGGACCTGGAAAAAGTAGCCGCTACGGTCAAAGCAGTAGCAACGGATTTGGGCGCTTTGCATATCCTGGTGAACAATGCCGGCATGACCCGGGACAACTTGATATTGCGGATGAGTGCCGCTGATTGGGCGGCTCCTTTGAACACCAACCTCACCGGCGCCTTCAACTGCCTCAAGGCCGTGACCCGCCCGATGATGAAACAGCGCTGGGGCCGGGTAATCAATATCACGTCGGTGGTAGGTGTGACCGGCAATGCCGGCCAGGTTAACTATGCCGCCTCCAAGGCCGGGCTGATCGGCCTGACCAAGTCGGCGGCTAAGGAACTGGCCAGCCGGGGAATCACAGTAAACGCTGTCGCCCCGGGATACATCACAACCGACATGACCGCCGGCCTTTCTGAAGAAATAAAACTTAAACTGACCGAGTCCATCCCTCTCGGTCGACTGGGTACGCCCGATGATATCGCTTCCGCAGTGGTCTTCTTGGCCAGTGAGGAGGCGGGCTATATCTCCGGGCAGACCCTGTTAGTTGATGGTGGGATGGTAATGTAACGGAGGAATAGAATGTCTGACATATCCGAAAAAATTTCTGAGTTGATCGCCGATAAACTGGGTGTGGAACCGTCGAAGATCACCAACGACGCCAAGTTCGTGGAGGACCTGGGCGCCGATTCTCTGGACACGGTGGAGCTGATTATGCAGCTGGAGGACGAATTCAATCTGGAAATTCCCGATGAAGAGGCCGAGAAATTGACCACCGTCGGCCTGGTCATCGACTACATCAAAAGCCACAGCTCCTGACCCCCTCGTCGGACCAAATGTGATGAGACGCATTGTAGTCACCGGGATGGGCGCCGTGACCCCTATCGGTAACACGGTAGCCCGGTTCGAGGATGGCCTTTACTCGGGGCGCAACGGTATCGAGCCGATCACGTACTTCGATACCGCCGATTTCACCTGCCACATAGCGGGCGAGGTCAAGGGACTTGACCCCACCACCGTGGTCGACCCAAAAGAAATCAAGAGAATGGACCAGTTCACCGTGTTTGCGATGGTGGCGGCGGATGAGGCCCTGGCCCAGTCCGGCCTGGTCCAGAACGCCGACCTCGACCGGGTGGGGGTGATAATCGGCACCGGGACCGGCGGCATGGGCACCTTCGAGGAACAGCATGCCCGGTTGTTTAAAGGGGGACCCCGCCGGGTCAGTCCTTTCTTCGTTCCCATGTTGATTTCCGATATCGCAGCCGGGCAGGTTTCGATCCGCTACGGTTTGAAAGGTCCCAATTACTGCGTAGTCTCAGCCTGCGCCACCGCCAGCACAGCCATCGGCGATGCTTTCCGGATGCTGAAGTACGGTGATGCGGAAGCGATCGTGGCCGGGGGATCTGAAGCCTGTATCCTGCCGATGGCTATCGCGGGGTTCGCCAACATGCGGGCCCTGTCGCGCAATCCGGACCCGGAAACTGCCTGCCGCCCTTTCGACAGTGATCGCAACGGTTTCATTATGGGCGAGGGAGCCGGCATGCTTATCCTGGAGGAATTGGAGCACGCCCGCCGGCGGGAAGCGCCGATCCTGGCCGAGATTGTAGGCTACGGCGCCACCGCCGATGCCTACCACATCACCGCCCCGGCCGAGGGAGGCGAAGGCGCCGTGCGGGCCATGCAGATAGCCATCAAGGATGGGAATGCCCGCCCCGAAGAGGTGGGTTATATCAACGCCCATGGTACCTCCACTCCCGCTAACGACAAGAACGAAACCGCGGCCATCAAGACAGTTTTCGGAGCCCACGCCCACGATCTGATCGTCAGCTCCACCAAGTCGATGACCGGGCATCTGCTGGGCGCGGCCGGGAGTATCGAAGCCATCGCCTGCGTATTGGCGCTGCAGCGGCAGGAGATCCCGCCCACGATCAATTACCAGACGCCGGACCCGGAATGCGACCTGAATTATTCGCCCAATACCGCCACGAAACACACTTTCGATTACGCCCTTTCCAATACCTTTGGTTTCGGGGGGCATAACGCTGTGCTGTTGATGCGGCGTTACGACCGCGCCTGAGCCGTGACGCTCCTGGCCCGGTTGCGCCGCCTGGCAATCCGGCAACCTCGACAGCCGCATAATAAGCTCGAAGACCGGCTGGGACATATCTTCCGTGACCCCCGGTTGTTGCAACTGGCCCTCACCCATCGCAGCGTCACCGATAGTTCGCGACAGAACTTTGAGCGACTTGAATTCCTGGGAGACGCGGTCCTTAGTCACGTTGTTTCGGTCCATCTCTACACTCACTTCCAGGATTCCACCGAAGGCGATCTGACCATGCGACGCTCAGCGCTGGTCAACAAGGACCTGCTGGCGAAGGTAGGGCAGGACATGGGGGTGCATCAGTTCATCCAGGTAAACAGCGGCGTCAATCTTAAAGATCCAAAGGTACGACGTAACCTCTCCGGGGACGTTTTTGAAGCCCTGATCGGGGCCCTGTATCTGGACGGAGGCATGCCGGCCGCTGACCGGTTCATCCGGCGCTATGTACTACGGCGAGCCCGGACCGAACAACAAATCGAGAATAGCAAGGGGCGGTTGATTGCAATCTGCCATCGCCGGAATTTGGGCACTCCCAAGTTTCAGCTATTGCGCACCAAGGGCCCGGAACACGATAAGGAGTTCGTGGTACGAGTCAGGATCGGCTCACGGACCTTTCAGAGCGCCCAGGCGGACACAAAAAAGGCCGCTGAGCAGGAAGCGGCCGGGCTGGCGTTGGAGGCTTTGGAGCGGGGATCGGACTAGTTACGGGCCTTCGATCCGCCAGCTGGCGGATTGGCGGGATTCCATAGAGTATCCAACATCTAGTATCGAGTATCCAGTACTGATAAGACAATGCCTGGCGCTTACTGTTTGCTGCTTTCGGCGTGAATCTTCTTTATTTTATCCCTGATGACTGCCGCCGTCTCGTACTCTTCATCGAGCACCGCCCGGGCCAGCTCCTCTTCCAGCTTCTTCAAGTATTCCTGGGACTGTTGGGGCGAGTCTCCGTCGGCGGGACTGTCCGCCTGGGACACCACCGATTCGGTCAATTCCTGCACTGACGCTTCCTCCATCACAGCCTCGGTGACGTAGATCGGAGCGCCCACCCGCAGTGCCAGAGCGATGGCGTCGCTGGGACGGGAATCTACTTCACCGCTACCCATTTCGCTGGCCAGGCTGATCTTGGAGAAAAAGGTGCCATCCGTCAGGTTCGAGATCAGCACCTCACGGATTTCAATGTTAAGCTCTTCCAGGATATTGCAGAACAAATCATGGGTCATGGGCCTGGGCATCTGAACTTCTTCCAACGCCAGGGCGATCGACTGGGCCTCGAAACTACCCACGATCACCGGCAGGTAGCGGGTACCCAGCGATTCCTTCAGCAAGACCGCATAGCCTTTGCTGGGGGGATAAAAGGATATCTTTTCTACCTGAACCTGAATCATCTCGGCGGACAATATACTCCTGCGCGAAAAACCTTGTCAAGAAAACCCTCGATCAAAATTGGGCCTACCCTCAATTCTGTGACATTTCTTGCTTTAACCTGGTCAGGATCTCGATTTCCGACGGGTCCTTCCCTCCCAGTATTGCTGCATAATATGAAATCCAATCCACCTGGTGCAACAGAGTCAGGTTGCGCTGGATCAGGGTCTCGCCCCGGCCTTCCAGCACGATTTCACCGGCCTGCCGGCCCCCAATTCCCAGGAGCTGGCTCGTGAGCCGCCGCCGCAGCCCCACCCGGGCGTGGTCTTCCCGGTCTACCAGCCACACCAGCAGCGGATCACTTTGATCCTTAAGGCGCTCATTCAACCCCACAATTTCGTTGTGGTTCAGTTCCGGGAGGAGCTGATGGCTCGCGAAAATCTTGCCGTTCTCCGCCAGCTGTCCCCGTAACCGCAGCGCCAAGGTTTCGGTTGTGCCCGTCGAGCCGTAGATCACCGGCAGCACTCCCAGTAGTTGCTTCGCAATGGCCGGATTGGGGTTGTCCTGGTGCTCGTGATCGGCCCAAAGCGAGCCGTCGGCGGACATCAGCTCGGCGCCGGCCGCCAAATCGTCCAGCACCGACCGGGGCAACAGCCCCAGGTTCACCAGGGCGGCGCAGGTGGCCGCCACTGAATAACCAATGGCTGCCCGCGGTTGCATTCCTCCGGGAACCTCCAGCCGGTCCCAACCGCTCGACCCGGCTAGTGTGGCCAGCCGTCCCCCGCTGGTGAGCGCCACCACCCGGCAGCCCCTGTCCGCCGCCTGCCCGGTGGCCGCCAGGGTCTCTTCAGTATTGCCCGAGTAGGAGGAGGCCAGCACCAGCGTGTGCTCACCCACCCAGCCTGGGATGCTGTAGCCCCGCAGCACCACCAGGGGCCGTGCTGCCAGCTGGTCCATCCAAACTCGCACCAGGTCGCCACCGATGGCGGAGCCTCCCATCCCAATAAACAGAACCTGCTCGAAATCCCGGGTCCCCGCCTGTGGTGTCCATGAGGAGTAACGGTCCAGGATGTCGGTTATCTGCCCGGGACAGCCGCGAATCGCCGCCCGCATATCGCTCCGGTCATAACGTTGGATAAGGTCGTCCAAGGCTTTCTCCCTTCACTTGTCCCGGATCCGGGAATATCCCGTTAAACGGTTTAATTCTTCCTGTTCAACACCAGTTGACTGAATTCCACCAGTGATTGCTTCCGCTCCCCCAGGATGTTCAGTTCGTCCAAAGCTTTTGCGATGGTATTTTTTACTACCCCTTCGGCTTTCGCTTGGATACCGTTTTCCTGCAGCAGGGCCCGCAGAGCCTCCATTCCCGCCTCCAGATCCCGCTTAGCCAGATCCAGGGCCCCTTGCACCTGCTCCCGAGCGATGTCGAGGGCGGCTACCACCAAGTAGGTCTTCTTGTCCGCCAGCAAGTCGCTACCCAGACTTTTACCCATGGTACCGGCATCGGAGAATAGTTCCAACAGGTCATCCTGGATCTGGAAAGCCCGTCCCAACAGCCGGCCGAAGTTGCGCACACTCTCCACTTGGGCCGGCTCACACCCGGCCGCCAGGGCGCCCAGCTCCGCGGCCAGACCGAGCATGTACCCGGTCTTCAGGTCGATCATGGCGCGATATTCCTCCAGGGACACATCCAGCCGGGATTCAAATTCCTTATCCAGGGCCTGACCCTCGCAGACCGCCAGTGCGCCCTTGATGAACGCATGGCTCATGGCTTCCACGGCTACCGATGAGCGTTGCAGCTCCCCCAGGGCGTTGATGAACATGGCGTCACCGGTGAGAATGGCTACTCCCTCGTCCCAGCGGGTGTGCACCGTGGGCTGGCCGTGCCGGGTGCGGTCCCGGTCCATCACGTCATCGTGCACCAGGGTGAAGTTGTGCAGTATTTCCACTGCCACCGCGGCATGCAGGGCGGTATCATCCTGGGCGCCCAACGCCTCGGCGGTGATCAGGGTCAGGATCGGCCTTAGCCGTTTGCCGCCGCCTTTGAGGACATAGTTGATCGGCTCGGCCAGCAGCCGGGGACCGTGGGGGTAAACCTCCACCAGCCGGCGGTCGATCCGCGTCCGGAGCGTAGCCAGATATTCAGGTGAGATGGTCATCCCGCCAGTTTGATCTCGCCGAACTCCAGTAGTTTGCCGGTTACCAACGATTTGATTTCCTCCAGCCGTTCCGGGCTGCGGGCCTCGAAGCGGCAGACAATCACCGGCTGGGTGTTGGAAGCTCGCACCAGGCCCCAGCCATCACCGAATTTGATGCGTACCCCGTCAATGTCGATACATTCATACCGGGCCTTAAAGTATTCCTCGGAGGTCCGGGCAATCTTGAACTTCTCCTCATCCGAGGGGCATTCCAGGCGCATCTCGGGTGTGCTGTGATAAGTGGGCACCTGCGCCGCCAGTTCCGATAGCGATTTGCTCGTCCTGGACAGCAGCCGCGCCAGCCGTAGGGAGACATAAATAGCGTCGTCATAGCCGAAGTACTCGTCCGCGAAGAAGATATGGCCGCTCATTTCGCCGGCAAACCCTACCTTCAGTTCCCGCATCTTCTCTTTAATCAGGCTGTGGCCCGTTTTCCACATCACCGGAACCGCCTTGTGCCGCAAAATCTCCTCTTCCAGGGCCTGGGAACATTTTACGTCGAATATCACGGGCTCACCCGGTCGGGCTACTTCCTCGAGAAACAGGCACATAAGGGTATCGGCCCAGATAACGTTCCCCTGGTCGTCGACCACCCCGATCCGATCGGCGTCACCGTCATAGGCCACCCCTAAGTCGTAATTCCCGGCTTTCATCTCGGCGATCAGGTCCTGGAGGTTCTCCTCCTCGGTGGGATCGGGGTGATGGTTGGGGAAAGTGCCGTCCACGGTGCAGAACAGCTCCGTAATCTCGACGCCCATCCGGCGGAAAATCTCCGGCGCTGCCAGGACGGCGGCGGCGTTGCCGCAGTCCATGACCATCTTCAGCGGTCGTTCCAGGGCAATCTTTTCCTCCAGCATATCTAGATATGGGCTCAGTACGTCAATCTCCTCCAGAGTGCCGGCGCCGGTTTCGAAGTCCCGCTTGCGGATGAGTTCCTTTAACCCCTGTATCCCCCGGCCGTATACCGCCCCGCTTTGATGGGTCAGCTTGAAGCCGTTGAACTCCGGTGGGTTGTGGCTGCCGGTAATTTGCACCGCCCCGGCCACCGGCAAGTGGTGTAGGCTGAAATAGTTGGCCGGTGTGGGCAGGATGCCGATGTCCTTCACGTCAACCCCGGTGCTCAGCAGCCCTGCCGCGAAATTCTGCTTTAGCTCGGGTGTGGTCAGCCGGATGTCACCGCTAAGGGTCACCGCTAAGCCGCCCCGGCGCAGGATGTAGGTCCCGAACGCCCGGCCCAGGTCCCGCACCACCTCCGGCGGAAAATCGGTTTCCACCACTCCCCGGATATCGTACTCGCGAAATATGTAATCTTTCATCTGCCTTTTCCTTGTTCATCACCCGGGCCAGGGGGGGTCAAACAACCCAGCACCACCGGCTCACGGGCGCCGGTCACTCCCGGCAGGTTCCCCGCCAGCCCTTGAACATGGGCCACCGCCAGCGCCGCCATCAATAACGCCTCCTTGTGGTCGGGATCGATACCTGTTTCCCGGGAATCGGCAATCTGCCAACCGGGCAACTCCGCTCTCAAATCGGTCATGAGGATAGGATGGTGTACCCCGCCTCCGCTGGCAATCAGAGTATTCAATGACCGGTGAAATTTAACAAATTCCCTGATAGCGAAAGCGACCGATTTAGCCGTTAACGCCACCAGGGTACGCAACAGATCCGCCGGGGCGATCCGGTGCCGTTCCATCACCGCCGCCACCAATTCCCGGCCAAACTCATCCCGCCCGGTGGACTTGGGAGGCTTCCGGCGGATAAAGGGATGCTCCAGCAACTCGGCCAGGAGCGCCGGTTGCACGACTCCTTCACAGCTGTATCGGCCGTCCAGGTCCAGGGGATTGTCAAAGAGCAACCTGGCCGCCTCGTCGATCAATCCCATCCCGGGGCCGGTGTCAAAACCGAGCACCTGCTCGCGGTCCCCGCCGGGCGGGATGGCGGTGATATTGGCCACGCCCCCCAGGTTGAGGGTCGCTACCCCTTCCTGGCGGGATCGCCATAGTTGCCAATCCAGCCAGGGCATCAGGGGCGCCCCATTACCCCCGGCCGCCAGGTCCGCCTCCCGGAATCCGGATACCACCGGCGCCCCCAGTGCCCGGGCCAGCGGGGCCGGACTGCCCAGCTGCAGGGTGAATTCCCGGTCCCGGTGGGCCACCGTCTGGCCGTGGCAGCCCACCAGGTCCACCGGCCGCCCGTCCAGAAAGTTGGTTGCCACCTGGGCATAGGTCTCCCCTAGCCGGAAATGTAGCGACGCCAGCTGTTCACTGTTACCAGCCAGGCTCGTTGCGATAGCTTGCCGGGTATCGGATTCAAAAGGAAAGGAATTGCTATCCAGGACCTCGAACTCGAAGCGCCGCTCCGTAAGGATGATGCGCGCCAGGCAGGCGTCCACCCCGTCCATGGAGGTGCCCGACATGAGCCCTAGCACCTGTTGCGGCTGCTCGGATAGCGACAAGCCTCAATCCCCCGATTCCAGCACCTGCCGCAAGACGCCCTGCACGGCCTCCAGCCGACGGCGGGCTGCGGCCAGAGACACATCCTTGTGATGCATCACCAGAGCCGCCTTCACTTCTCCCTCGGCCGCTTGCAGCAGTTCATAGGCCGCATCGTAGCTCAGGCCGGTGAGCTCGGCAATCATGCGGCTGCCCCGTTCCCACAGTTTAGCATTGAGGGCTTTTAAATCCACCATCAGGTTGCCGTAGGTTTTGTTGAGCTTCACCATGGCGGTGGTGGAGATCATGTTGAGCACCAGCTTGGTGGCGGTGCCGGCCTTCATGCGGGTGGACCCGGTGACCACCTCCGGTCCCACTACCACCGGGATGATCACATCGGCCGTCACCTCCAGGTCGGACTCGGCGGTGCAGACCAGGAAGCCGGTGAAGGCCCCCTGCTCGCGGGCCAGTGCCAGGGCGCCGTGAACAAAGGGAGTGGTGCCGCCGGTAGCGATACCCAGCACGCAGTCGTTGGGACCGGGATTAAGGGCCGCCAGCGCTCTGGTCCCGTCTTCCGGGCGGTCTTCGGCCCCTTCAATGGAACTGGTCAGCGCGGGCGCGCCCCCGGCGATCAGCCCAACTACCATCTCTGGTGTGACCGAAAAAGTAGGGGGACATTCGGCGGCGTCCAGCACTCCCAGCCGGCCGCTGGTGCCCGCCCCCACATAGATCAACCGCCCCCCGGTCAACAGCCCCGCCGCCACCCGCTCCACGAACACCTCGATACGGGGGATGGCCCCCTTAACCGCCGCAGCTATGGTGGCGTCCTCCGCGTTGATCAGATCCAGGACCTCCCGCATGGACAGCCGGTCCAGTTCCCGGGATCGGGGATTACGGTGCTCGGTGATCAGGTGGCCGCGGGGCCGGGGAGGTACCATGGTTATTGCACTTTACGATATGAGCGTTTCTGCCAGGGGCGAGCTTTAAATTGGGCCTATGCCATTTCAGGTGCTCTTGATTTTACTATGGAACGCTCCTGAGGATGAAAGTTAATCTGCGCGCCTCGCGCCTGCTGCTGATGCCGGACTGATGGATCCATGCTGGAATTGACCCTGGCCCTGCTGGGAGTGGTCCTCTCGGCCTTCTTCTCCGCGTCCGAGCTGGCCTACATCAGCGCCAACCCGTTGCAGCTGGAAGTCTGGCGCAAGCAACAGCGGCGCGGGTCGACCCAGGCACTCAGACTATTGAACGACCCTGACGGTTTCCTGATCACCGTCCTAGTGGGTACCACCATATCCAATATCTTCGCCACCAGCTTCGCCACCATCTACTTGATCGGTCATGGCTGGCACCCGGCGGTGGTGCTGCTGATGATAACCATTGTGATCCTGTTTTTTGGTGAAATCCTGCCAAAGTCCATTTCGGTTGAGCAGCCCAATCGTTACCTGCGGTTGGTGGCGCCGCTGCACATAATGGGACGTTGGGTGCTGCTGCCGGTCATCGCGCCGTTGAAAAAGCTGAGCGACCGGTTCCTGCCTAAGAAAGAGGCCTCAACCGAATCGAACAAGCCCCAGCGGCCGGAGCGGGAAGATTTGAAAATCCTGTTCGCCAGCCCCAAAGACGCCGCTGTAATCCAGAAAAGCGAACAGGAATTGATCACCCAGGTTTTCGAATTCGGCGAGACCCCCGTATCACGGGCTATGACCCCCCGTATCGACATCGTGGCCGTACCGGAGCAGGAAGGGCTCGACGGGGTAATCCACGCCTTGATTGAGTCGGGCAACTCCAAACTGCCGGTCTACCGCGATTCCTTGGATACCATCATTGGGATCGTGTATCTGTACGACCTGTTCAAGGACCCGTCCGACCTGCAATCAATCATCAAGCCGGTGGTAATGGTGCCCGATTCCAACACTACCGCGGATGTCCTCAAGGAATTGCAGCGGGCCCAACGCTCAATCGCGATCGTCCTGGACGAGTACGGGGGCACCGCCGGGCTGGTGACGCTGGAGGACCTGTTCGAGGAGCTGTTCGGCGAGTTCGAGGACGAGTTCGACGTGCTGGGCAGTGAAGCGTCCCGGTTACCGGACGGCTCCATTCTGGCCCGGGGCAAGGCCCGGGTGGAAGAACTCAACCGCCGCTTCGGCCTGGGGTTGCCCGCCGGGGATTATGAAACCATCGCCGGCTATTTGACCGCCACCCTGGGACGCATCCCCTACATGGGGGAGCGGATATATTTACCCAGCGGCGTCTATATAATCAAGAAATCGACCCCGCGGCGGATCGAGCAGCTCCAGATCCGTCCCGCCCCCGACGCCGGCTCCGCCCGTTGAGGGCTTCGCCCGCAAAGGGCTCAGTTCGCTGAATCCAGGGCCCTCTCGGGGTCCCGGCCGAACTTCCATACCACCAACCCCAACAGCGCCAGCGACAGCAGGTTGCCCAGGTAGGGGTTAAAACCGAACCCCGCCGGCAGGTAGCCTACCAGGACGGTTACGCCCGCCACGGTCAGGCCGTAGGGCAGCTGGGTGCGTACGTGGTCGATATGGTCAGCGCCCGAGGCGATGGAGGACATGACGGTGGTGTCGGAAATGGGGGAGCAGTGGTCGCCGAAAATGGAGCCAGACAGGATTGCCCCCAGGCTACCCAGGAAAATGGCCTGCTGCCCGGCCTCGGGCAGGCCCGCGTCCAGAGGCAGCTGGTGAGCCAAGGGCACTACCAGCGGGACCAGGATAGCCATGGTGCCCCACGATGTGCCAGTGGAAAAGCTGGTGAGAGCGGCGATAATAAAGGTCAGGACCGGCAATAAACGGGGGTTGAGAATGTCCTCGGTCATGTGGAAAATATAATCGGCGGTGTGCAGGTCCCCGGTCACATGCTGCAGCGAGCGGGCCAGGGTCAGGATGATGATCCCCACCATCATGGCCTTGAAGCCGATCAGGAAAGCGTCAATGGTGTCACTAACGCTCAGAATACGGCTGCCGATGGCCAATCCACCCGCCACCATGGTCCCGCCGAAAGCGGCCCAGATGAGCACCTTGAAGGAATCGGCCGCCCCGATGATCTCCCTGAAGTCGTGGCTGCCGGCGCCCAGGCCAGCCCGGCCGTCCATGTACAGACCCACCACCAACGCCAGCAACAGGGCCCCAATCGGCAGCAGGGCGTTATGCCAGCGGCTCTCTATCCCCTCGGGAGGGAGCAGGTTGGCCAGCTCCTTATCCAGCAGGGGAGTAGCACCGTCCCGCAGCACCTTGCCCTGTGACAGGCTGCGATGCTCGGCGGCGTACATGGGACCGAAATCGCGGCCGGTGTAGGCCAGCAGCCCCACCATCAATAGTGTCATGACCGAATAGAAGCTGTAAGGGATGGTAGCCAGGAAGGTGAGATAGGCGTTGCCCTCGATCCCCAGGGCCTGGAAACTACTGCTGATCAATCCCAGTTCGAACCCGATCCAGGTGGACACCATGGCGATACTGGCGATGGGCGCCGATGTGGAATCCACCAGGTAGGATAGCTTCTCCCGGCTGATTTTCAACTTGTCGGTGAACGGCCGCATGGTGTTGCCCACCAGCAGGGAATTGGAATAGTCGTCGAAGAAAATCAGCAGCCCCATGAGCCAGGTGGCCAACTGTCCCATGCGCCGGTTGCGGGCATACCGGGCCAAAGCCACCACGATCCCCCGGGTGCCGCCGCTACGGGAAATAATCCCTACCATGCCGCCCAGGGTCATGGTGAACAGCACAATTTTCATGTGGTCCGGATCGGTGATGGCCCTGATGAGATAACTGTCAATGGTGCGCAAGAAGCCGATCAGGGGATTATAGCCCCCCAGGGCGAACACCGCCCCCAGCCACACCCCGCAGAACAGCGACAGGATCACCTGCTTGGTGATCAATGCCAGGGCGATGGCCATTAAAGGCGGCAGAATGCTGATTGCCCCCGGGAGGGCGAAGAACTCCACCGAACCGGCCGGGCCGGGCGTCAGTACCAGCAGGGAATGCCTCCCGATCATCGGCGCCACCACATCATGAATGACTGTCGAGCCGTCCTCCTGCTCGATGAGCCCATGCGCTAACCGCACCCCGCCCACCTCCAGGCGGACCGAGTCCACCGGCTGGCCGGTAATGGTTACCGTGAAGGGTACCCCCCTCAGTACAATCGATGGGATCTGGATGGATAAGCTGCTATCCTGGGCCCGCGCCGGCACGAGGAACAGGGCCAGGTATAAAAAGAGCTGTCCTAATTTCATGGGAATCAATTTATCAGAAGCGTGCCGGGAATGCCAACCACCAAACAGCGATTGCCGGGGCGGCCTACCGGGCCAAATGTCCGGTAGTGATCCAGCGAAAATATTCGTATCTTCCACCCAATGGTTAAACTGCTGGACCTATATATTCTGCGCCGCTTCCTGGGTATCCTGGCCGGTTCCCTGTTTGCGTTCGTCATCGTATTCCTGGTGGTGGATGTGGTGGAAAACCTGGACCACTATATCGACGCCAAAATGCCCCGCCGGGCGGTGGTGGCCTATTACCTGTATACCATACCCCAGTTCATCAGCTACGCCATCCCCATGGCTACCCTGCTGGCCACTTTCTTTTCCATGGGCATGCTGCACAAACGCAACGAGATCACCGCCATGAAGTCTTCGGGGCTGAGCATTCGCCGTATCGGAGCTTCATTGCTGCTGGCCGGCGCGCTGATCTCAACGGGCTCCTTCTTCTTCGATGATTTGCTGGTTTCCACCGGGATGCGAAAGAAAGCGGAAATGCAGAGCCAGTTCCTGACCCGCCAATACCGCCGCAAGCACAAGGTGCTCAAACAGAACATATTCCTCCAACATTCGGCCAATGAAACCCTGGCCATCGACCGTTTCGACTACCGTAACCAGCAGGCCAAAGGGGTTTATCTCCAGCGGTTCAGCCAGGGCCGGCTACTGGAGCGTATCGATTTTAACGTGCTGCAATGGGATGAGGGGAGCGGCTTATGGCACGGCTCGAATTATGTTTACCGTTCCTTCCGAGACCCCGCCGATACCTCCATTCATTTCCGGCAAGGCGCCGATACCCTTATAAGCCTGGCCATCACGCCACTTGATCTGATGAAAATGGCGGTCACGCCGGAGGAGATGCGCTATGGGGAATTGCGCGATTTTGTGGCCCAACTGATCCGTAACGGCGTGGATCCCACCCGCTGGGTGGTGAACCTGCACTTCAAGGTGGCCTTCGCCTGCACCGGCTTTATCATGGTGCTGTTCGGCCTGCCCCTGAGCGTGGGACGGCCGCGGGCCAGCCTGGCTTTCGGCGCCGGTATGAGCATCTTCGTCATCTTCGGCTACTACGTAGCCATCATGCTGGGAAAATCGTTGGGAAAACAGGGTGTGTTAGAGCCCTGGCCCTCGGCCTGGCTACCCAATATCATTTTCTTGGGGTTGGGATTTTACCTGCTGCTCAGGCAGCGCAGCTGAGGCGTAAAATTTACCCGCTTAGCGCGCCAGGGTCAGGCCCAGGGCCAGGCTCAGGCCCCGGGTGGTGTGAATCAACAGCCCGTTATTGAAAGCCATCGCAAAATCGAAATGGATCGGTCCTTTGTGGATACCGAAGCCGACCCCCAGCTGGCTGGAGTCCTTACCGCCGTAGCGCAGACCCATCCGCACCGGGAAACTGGGCGGCGCCAGCAGCTCCACCCCCACGGCCAGATGCCAGCCCCGCATGGCCCACAGGCTATTCTGAAAATTGGTGGTCAGGTCCACCGACACCCGGCCCACGTCTTCGAACATCTTGGAAGCGCCCATCCGAAAAATGGAGGGATAGTTGGTCGTGAAGGGGCGGGGGTTGTAATCTCCAGCGTCCCGGCCTTCAGAACGCACCAGCCCTGAATCGGCGGATTCGAATACCGTGTAGCTGTCACGGAGGAACAGACTGTCCAGCGGTGCACCTCCCTGCAGCTCCATGAGCGTCACATCCCGGGCCTCGTAAGTGTAGAGGAAGTATTCATTCTCCCGCCAGGGCATCATCCCCTGCAATACGCCGCCCAGCAGGTCCTTGGTGATGGATGACCCCTGCCAACGGATGCGTCCAACGGCGTTGATCAAAGCGATACCCACCTGGTAGCCGTTCAGATCCCCGGTGGCAAAGCCCAAGTCCAGGCCGAACCCGCTACCCCCCACGGCCTGCCGGAACAGGTAGCGCCCTTCGCCGTGCAACCCGGTGATATCGGTTATAAAAGTGCCGTAACTGGAGTCGGGGTCCACCCCCAGGTAGAACAGGCCCTGCAGGTATTTCAAGGTGACCCCGAAGGCCACATTGCCGTTGGGGATAGCAAAACTGAAGCCCCACTCGGTAACACCGATCAGCTCCTCATTCAAATCGATCTTCAGCTTCTGGTCAATTGGATTACCTTCGAGCATTAGTTCGAAGAAGCCCTTGGGTAGGCCAAAGGCGCCGTAAATGAGCATCTCGCTGGAATAGGCGGTTGTACCCTGGGCCCAGTTGAGCCCGGGGATGGGCATGTGCAGGGTGGTCTTCAGCTTCCAGCCGGCGGGATCAATGCTGTCTAAAAATTCCTGCTTGTCAACGTAATCCGCAGAATCGGGGTTGAGGAAATCGGCGCCGTTGATTCTATTGTAGTTATTCACCGAGAGCAGATTATTGGCTACGCCGAAAGTGAATCCCCCCAGGTTCATGCTGAAGTTCTTCTCCGAGAACGCCAACCGGGCGGGGTTGTAGCCAACGGCATGAATGCCCTCGGCGGTGCTGACCATGGCACCTCCCAGGGCCAGGGCCCGGGCGTCCGCCAGCGGTTCCTGGGCGGTGAGCAGGCTGGGGGCCACCGTAGCCAACAAAAGCAGGATCGCGACCGCTGTTTTCCGGGCAAACATCAGCGCCGCTCCTTAGGAAGCCAGGTGGTCGTGCGGGGGATAGATTCCCGCCGCCCGTCGCGGAGCGGGGACTGGGCCGGATTCAGCCCCGGAGCGGACGCCGGACCAGACGAGGTGTCCTGGTAAACGGTGACATAGAATGAAACAGCCACCGGATCGGCTTCGTCCTGGGGGTCATTGTCGGCCGTGACGGTGATTTTAGCCGCGCCGACACCTTTACCCGTAATCTTGAGCCGGCGCTTATTCGCGTCCAAGGGATCGGGCTCTACGTCCACCGCCGCGACCCCGGTATGATTGCTCACCGCATCCAGCTCCATGTCCTTCACCTTAGTCTGACCGTCTGTATGGCTGAAGACATTGTCCAAGCTGATGGAGATAGTGCTGTCCACCGCCACTGAATCGGAGGCTATCGATCCCGCCGTAACCTGGGTGGTATCCACCTTGGTGGGTGGTACCAGTATATCACTGGACATCTCGAACGTGATGTAGGCGGCGAAATCGAGGCTGTTGGTCGATTGTACTGTGCGCGCGCCGTCGGTCTCGTAAAACGAAATCATCGGCTTCAGATAGACTGTTTTATCGGAAGTCAACCAGTTAACCCGCTCGGCGTCCAGGGCAATTACCTGGGTGGTGTCACCCAGTTTGTCAGGGTCTACGTGGCCCCAGGTGTCCTCAACCCCCGCAGCGGGGATTTCCATGTCGAACAGGCGCCCCACCCAGAAGGCCGGTATCGAGTCGTTGCCGCTGGCGAAGAACTCCACCCGGGTGGCTCGGATGCCGGAACGAGCAGTGGCCTGGCCGGCGGTACTGCTCTCGGGATAATAGACAATATGAGATATCCCCATGATCGAATCGGCTTCCAGGGCGTCCACCAGGGAAGTATAGATAGTCGTGTCGTAGGTCGTATAGACGGTCTCCGGAATGCCGGCGGTCAACTGGTCCAGCTCGTCAAAGGCCAGGGGGAACAGGGTGGAATCCGACACCAACATGTCGATATTGCCGGCGATGGGGAAATTGCTGGTCACTATTGACGTCAGGCTGGCGGACAACAGCGCTGACTGAATCTGCTCGCGGGTAGATGAATCCATGGGCGCCACCGGGGTGGCGTCTAACGGGAGAAAAGTAATGGTGTGGGGTATGATGAAGGCAAAGGGCGC
>SDBV01003701.1_pt1 | contig 22324 bp, 31 predicted proteins | sample 2277081 | NCBI WGS metagenome assembly SDBV01 (sample SAMN10402039, study PRJNA504765) | marine sediment metagenome | isolation source: marine sediment core GS10_PC15, 223 cmbsf | place: Arctic Ocean: Southern Knipovich Ridge | collected 2010 | reverse complement strand
TAGAAGTTGATGAATGTGATAATGGATTTAAGAAAGGAATGTATAAATCAAGTTATGATAAAATAAAAAAAGAGTTTGGAGATTGTTTTGTTGTTAAAGGAGTTTTTCCTCAAGCAACAGGAAAGTTTATAGAAGATAAGAATTTTTCATTTGTTCATTTAGATGTTGATACTTATAAATCAACAAAAGATAGTTTGGAGTTTTTTTATAATAAAATAAATAAGGGAGGAATTATTTTAACACATGATTATGTAATTAATGGAGGAGTTAAAAAAGCATTTAAAGAGTTTTTCAAAGATAAATCAGAAAATTTAATAGAATTACCAATTAGTCAATGTATGGTTATTAAAAAATAAACCAAAATGGAAATAGGATTAGTAATAACTTTTTTAGTAGTATCAGCAATCATACTTGTAGTTATAATACTCTTAGGTAGAAGGGAGTGTCAAAAAAATAATGGATTTAGAAAATGAAAAATAAATTAATTTTACTAATTTTAATTTTATTAGTTTTAGTAACACTTACAATCTGTATTTTGATCCCATTCACAGTTTTAGCAAACGAAATGAATTCAACAAATATAACAATTCCGATAATAAATGAAACCAATGTAACTATAGAATTAATCCCTAATTTTACAATAGCAGTTTTCCCAGATTTGCAATATTACCAAGACAATAATTATTCTGAGATGGTGGATTTATTTAATTTTACTTTAAATAAAAAACCTGATTTAATTCTTTCTATTGGAGATTTTCATTACTATGAAAATAACCCTTCCCATCCAGACGTTAGAATCTTCCCTGATTTTAATAGGAGCTTAAATATATTAAGAAACCAATCAATCCCATGGCTTTTTGCACCAGGCAATCATGATAGACTAACTTATAATGAACTATTCCCGAATCAATCTCAAATATATTATTTTAACTTTTCAAACTACCCTCTTGGAATTATCTTGAACCCAACTTACAATGAATATAATTTTACAAACATAACTTCAAATAAGTCAGAGTATAATTATATTTTTGTTAGTCATATAGAAAAAGAATTTGAAGATAATAATGTAGTCATGCAATTATCAGGACATTCAATACATCCATTTTTCAAAATGATGGGAAATATTTTTAATATAAAATTAGGACATTTCGGTGAAGAGTTTACAACTCAGGAAAATATAACTGAATATGTTAATGGTTCAAGAGGACTTGTGAATTTTTATACTTTTTTCCCAACATTAAAGAAGATTAATATGATCACAATTTCATCTCAAAACAATCTAACCTATTTTAATTATACATTAGATTTAAAAAACAGAACTATAGTTCATCATGCAGGAAAAGAAGAATGGAAAACCCCAATATTACCACCTACAGATAAAGCTAATGATGGTGGGTGGGGAGATGATTCAGGGGGTAGTGGAGGAGGAATGTTAATAACAAGAAGAACCCCAAAGATTAATATAACTCAAAATAAAACTATTGAATCAATAGAGAATATAACTTATGCCTCAGACATTCAAAAAGAACAAGTAATTATTGTTAAGAAAAGAACATTTAGAGATTTCGTAAAAGTAATCTTTTATGCAATTAAATCATGGTTTCAAAGGTAAAAATGGATGAACAAATTTCGCAAAATGTAAAAAAACCCTGGTATAATTTTATGGCAGGTAATGAATGGGCGGTATTTATGAACATAATGAGAATAGTAACCTTTATAATGATAGGGATATTAATATTTATAATGATTAGGAACATAGAAGAAATTAAAATAATGGCTTCTGATCCTTGTCAAGTTTGCGCAAGTAAAATGGATGAGAGTGGATTAAAATGTTATGCTTCAGGAATAAGGAGAGTTTATTACAATAATGGTTCAATAAAAGATGAGTATACAATAACAACAAATCAATTTTTAGATATTAATCTAAGTTTAAACAGATTTAAAAAATAGAATGGTAAAAAAATTAATTTTAGAATTTATAAGAAGAATAAGAGAGATAAAAAGAATTAATGGGAAAAGAAATTCAACAATCGGAGTAGTAATTTGTTTCATAGTTGCTTTAGTTACTGGGGGGATTTTAAAAACTATATTACCAATACATTTTGTTTCAGTTTTATTTGTAACTATATTTAGAGTTCTAATATTCTCAACATTAATTTATAAACAATTTTACGAGTTTTCAATAAGAAAAAAAGAGGTTAATGATATGGTTGAAGAAGAAACAGGAGGGATTTTTAACAGATGACTAATTATGGATATTTTTTTGGAATCATAGGTTTAATGATAATAGCATACTTTGTAGTATGGTATATTAAGAGAAGATGCAAAAAGGGGGTGACTATAATAGATAAGGTAACTTATCCTAAAGATACAGAAGATGACAGAAGAAGAAGAAAGAAAACTTCAACAACAAATAATGATTCTAGAAGAAGAGAAAAGAATCTTGGAATTAAAAAAATTATTGAAGGAAACAGAAGAATACAGATACCTGATGATAATGTTGAAACAAACACAGAATCAATCAATGGAAAAGATAGCAATTCAATTGAACTCCATAAGCCAACAGCTTTATGATCTTAATAAAGTATTAGCTAAGAATAAAGGATTACAATTAGAAGGAGAAGAAGAAGTTGAAAAGATTGAAGAAGCTCCAGCAGAAGAGATTGAAGAAACTAAAGAAGAAATCTCAGAAGAACCTGAAGAAGAAACTGAGGAAAAAGTTGAAGAAGTTATAGATTAAGAATTAAAAGTAAAGAAAGAAACAAAAGAAGAAATGAAAATAAGAAAGGAAATGCAAAAGATAGAAAAAAAACTTTCTAAACTTAAAAAATAATTTTATTTATTTTTATTTTTTTTATATTTCTTAGTAATTACTAATTTTTCCAAAAAAATCAAGTCCTTTTCCCACATCCGAGCAAAAAATCGGAGTTTAAGTGATAGTAATTATTACTAAGGTTGGGATTTGGGAATGGGACGAATTAAACTGATTTACCCATAATCTCTTCAATAGCACCAAATCCTTTAAGTGCTTCAGAAATAGTTTGGTTTATTGTGTATGCACCCATATTAGTAGTTCTTCTAGCTAGTTCAGTCATATTAACACCAAACTCAGATACCAATAAATACCAAGCAATATTCCTTTGTAGAAGTTTTTTATCCATAGTTGTTGAACCTCTTTTCCTCAATGCTTTTCTTTTTATTTCTTTGTATTTTTCTAAATCTAAAGGAAAAACCCTATCAAAATTTCCATAGAAGTTATATTTAGCAGCCTCATAATCCAGATTCTTTTTACCTTTAAGATATAATTTCTTTTTAGATGGACGATTATAATATTTAAAAAAACCCCTCTGAAAATATCCTTCTTCATCTGCAAAATAATAAACATTAATCAAACAGGTAGCACGAGATATAGCTATTCCCTTTGGTAAATCAAAAAATTCAGGCAATACTAGAATTGTTAACATATTGTATTGTCCACATTCTCTTAAATAATCCTTAACTTCTCTTGTAGTAGCTAACATTGCCTTAGTTCCTTCTAAATCTGCTCCTGCCTCATCAAAAATTAATACTGAATAAGGATGTGCAATCCCTAACTTATTTCCTTTTTCTATTAATTTTCTACCATCGAAAACATAATTTTCTTCTAAATTAAAAGGAATATCTGCTTCTAAAAGTCTGTTTACTTCTGAAGTCCAATATGCACCAATTTGACAGGCTAGAAAACTCTTTCCAACACGAACTTCACCCTCACCACAAATAAGAATAGTAAAATCCCAATCTTGATTAATATTTTTGATATAATAATCAATTTGTCTTTTTAAGTTATCATGTAGATAAAATCCGGGGTTTCTTCTAGTTCTTAATTTTTTACTAGTTCTATTATGTTTTTCTAATTGTTTATTAAAATAATCTATTGAATATTCATCAACACATACTGTAGCCATTTTATTACCTTTCTAGTCCAGCTCTTCTTGGATCCTTCCCTTCCCTAAAGAATAATCCATGAATTTTCATTAATCTATTTAATTTAACATAAATCTCATCTGCTTTCTTATAATATTTAACAGATTCAGAATCATCAACCTTATCTGGATCGTCCATATTTCTTTTATTTTTCTCTAATTCATTAAAAAGTTTATCAACTTCACCAATTTCAGTAGTTTTAAATTTACCAGATACAATTCTTCTAATAGATTTCAAATAAATATAAATATTTTCTAAATCCCAATTAACAAAAGAATCTTCACATAGAATCATATAATTATTAAGAGATTTTAAACGAGCTTCATCCATATTCCAAATAGTCTTCGGAGAATAACCAGATTCCATTCTAAAAATTAGAAGATTTTAAACTTTATAAGACTTTCTAAATTAGAAAATTATTTAAAGTTAGGAAACTATTAAAAATTATGATAATCTTAAATTTTTACAGAATGAGAGTAGGTAATAATGGTTAATGGTGCTGAAAGATTAATACTACAACAACAACAACTAAGGGCTTCAAGAAGAGAAGTTGATTTACAAGTTCAACAACAGGCATTGAGAAGAGGAGTATCACCTCAACAAATACTAATAGAAAGAGAACAAAGAAAAGTACAAGCAGAAATTCAAAAAGAAAGAAAACAACAAGCCTCAGATATAGATAAAACCTTAGCACAAGCTACTTCTATTCAACAAGCTACAGAATTATTTAATCAAATTCCACAAGAACTAAGACAATTCATTAAAAATACCCCTAAAAGTTTTGAAAGCAAACAACAATCAAATATAAATCAAATAAAAGAATTTATAACAAAAAGAGAAACAAGAAGAGGAGAATTACAAAATAGAAGAAATGAGTTATTAGCCAGGGAACTAACTACTTCAGTTGAAAGCCAAATAAAAAGTGTTGAAGGAAATATAACTGCGGTAGAAATAGAAGTAGATGCTCTAAACAGAGGTATTGGACTATTAAATCAGGGAAACATTATTTCTCCAAGTGCAATTATATCAAATGCAGGAAATATTGGAGAGTTTATTTCACAAACTAAGGAAATAAATATACAGAATAGACAAGAATTAAGTAAAGCATTAGGTAGAAAGGTTAAACAAAGAGAAGTTAGTAAATTAGTAGATATTATTGAGAGAATAGAACAAACACAAAAAATAACACCAATACAGGCAAAGATTTTAGGTTTAGAATTAGAGAAATTAGAAGTACCGAAAATTGTAAAACCAACAATAGAGGCACAACCTATAAGACCTGGTGGTTTTGAAATGTTGGGAGGGGGATTTAATCTTCTAATAGATGAGGGAATAGGTGGACTTGGTGGAATTGATATTGCAGGACTTAAAGAATTACCTTTACTTCCTGGAATGGTTACACAAGAGCCAGGAGAATTACCAAAATTATTAACTGAGAGAGAAATTGCAAGAAAACAAGAAATTTTAAGTACATTTCCAGGTATTAAACTTGGAGATATAAAACCAGTTAGTTTTATAGAAACTATTGCAGATATAGAACAATTAGGTAAGGATATTATATTTGGTGGAGAACAAATTTTAGGTTTTGGGGGAAAATTAATATCAGAAAGTCTTTTTGAAGAAGAAGAAGCCATTGCAGAGAGAGGAAGATTTATACCAACAGATCCTTTTCAAATAACTGCTAGGAAAAGAGAAACCTTAAAATTTCAACCACAATTTTTAAAAGAGGAGGAATTGGCTTCTCAGATTTTTGGTGGTGGATTAGAAGAAATATCTAGACGTAAAGTTAGACAAGCTGAAGTAGAATTAAGTAATTTTGCTAGGACAGAATCAGATAGAATACTACCTCCATTTAAGAAAAGAGCAGAAGATAAATCAATTGAATTACAAAATAAAGTAAATAAGGGAAAATTAAGTTCAGAAGAAGCAAATATAGAATTAAAGGAATTTATGGATAATCTAAATATAGAATTTGGGAAGAAATTAGGATCTAATGTAGAAAATCTATCAAAAATATTATCTTCTGAAATAACTAAAGATATTAAAGATATAAATCAGAAAAATTTTATAAAAAAAGAATTAATACTTTTAACAGCGACTATACCTACTGGATTTGCATTAGGTTTTGTTGGAAGAATATCTCCTATAATTGCTAAAGGTTTGGTAGTTTTTGGAGCGGTGGAAGTAGCAAAAACTGCCCCTATTGTAGTGACAGCAATTAAACAAGGAGATGTACAAACTTTAGGTGCAATAGGTATTCAATTTGGAGGGTTTGCTGTTGGTGGATTTATAGGAGCTAAGGTTGGAGGTAAGTTTATCCAGGCAAGAGTTATTAGTAATGCAATTAAAAGATCAAATATTGAAAGTAAAACTATAGCAAAAAATATAGAAGTTTTGAGAAAAGTTAAACTTTCTCCTGAACTTAAAGTTGAACTAAAAACATTAATAGATAGGGGTTTCTCTGTTAGGGTGGTTGAAACAAAGTTAGTTGCTTCTACATTAGCAGACGGTAAAATCATTCCAGATGTAAGGGGAAGGTTTATTGAAATTATTAATAGAAAGGGGGTTATTGTTGATGTTATAAGTATCGGATCAGTAATATCAAAGGTTAAGGGAAAAATATTTTCTCAAGAAATAATCTCTGAAAGTGTTGGAAAAATAGATGGTGGAAAATCCGAGTTTGTAACAAGAAGTGTTATAGGAAAATTAAAGGGAGATAAGTTTATTCCAATAAAGGAGATACAAACATTCCAAGAAACAACATTAACTTCAAGAAAAGTAACTCCTAAAGGAGAATTAACATTATCAGAGAGCATAACAAAATTATTAGCTGAAGGGAAAGTAAAAGGAAAGCCAAGAGATATTACAAAAATTACAAAGGGGATTATAGGAGAAACTGGAGGATTGAAACCACTAAAAATAGATTTAAAGGGATTAGAATCACAACTTTTAAAGGGAAGAAGAGGGAAGGTTATAAGTAAAACAGAATTAGCCTCTTTAAAAGAATTAACAGGAATAGATTTTTCTATCGATACTGTCTCTATTGGAGAACTATTAACAAGCATAAAACAAACCAAAGCTAAGACTTTTGGATTTACAATTAATGTTCCAGAAATCAAAATAAAACCAAGGCCAAAACCAAGAGATACTTTAAGAGAGGTTTTCGGAGCAGGTACAGAAATCCCTAAAAAATTTGATTTTAAATTTCCTAAATTTGATTTTAAAGAATTTTTCAAAACAAAAGACGGACAAGCATTTCAACAACAAACTAAACAAATTAATAAAAATTTAGATTTATTAACTCAAACAACTGCCCCAGAAGTTATAACTAAGGCTATTGCTAAACCAAAAGTGAAACCTCCTATTACTTCTAAATTAGTTTTTGGTAAGATTCCAGGTTTAGATTTAGATAGTACTTTTGGGAATTTAGGGGTTTTGGGTAGTAAACTAAATACAGAATTATTAAGTGACCTGGATTTAGGACAAGAACAAAAAAGAAAACAACAACAATTAGGAGTTTTAGATACTGGTTTATTAATTGATTTAGGACAAGAACAACAACGAAAAAAGATTACAGTTCTTAGTTTTCCAGATATAACAAAAACAATAGATGATTTAGACCAAATTCAACTACCAATACTAGCACAACCACAAATTCAAACTCAAAGACAATTACAACAATTAAAAATCAATTTAACTGGCTTTGGTATAGATCCTCTAACAATAACAATACCTGATATACCTATAACTCCTCCTCCACCAGTATTTTTTGATTTTGAAGAAAAAAAGAAAAGAAAATTATTACCTAAAGGAAAAGATATTGGTTTTGATTTATTTGTAAAAAGTAGGGGAAGAAAAAAGAAAGTTAATAAAGTTCCTTTAATGGAAAATACAGCTTTAGATTATGGTAGTTTTTTAGTTGATAACACTATCTCTCAACAATTCTCAATTAAAAAAACAAAGAAATTTGCACAGAATCCAAAGGCAAATATACCTCGGAATTATTGGGAATTAAATAAAAATAAGTTTAATGATTTTGTAATTAGAAAAGGTAAGAAAGTTCCAACCCCAAATAGTTTTCAAGAAAAAAGAGGAAATGCTATTGATACTTTTGGAGAAATTAGAAATCTTAGAGTTTCTAGATTAATAAAACAAAGACAAAATCAAAATAGAGATATGCAAAGAATAAATAGAAATATTAATAATATTTTTGGTTTTCCTTCTTCTCAAAAACCTCGTAAGAAAAAAACAAGGAAATAATCAAATAGCAAAACAAATTAATATAATTTTTGGAATTTAATTTTCCAAAACATTTAAAAAGATTAAATAACTTAAAAAGTTAGAATGGAATCTTATGACCCTTATCCTAATTTAGCTACTTCTTATACAACTCCGCCCTCTAGAGCTTATGAACAACCAAGAAGTTTTAGTATAATTGGTGAATTAAGCCCAAAAGAATCATTACACGATATTATGCAACATCTAAGAGGAAAAATGTGGGATCCAATACTAAAAAGATATGTTGAAGTGGAAGGAGCGAATAAATTAATGAATGAAGAAGGAATAGATATGTTTTTTCATCATGCAACAACATTATTAAACCAGATAGTTACTATGAGTAATTATACAACTGATTATGATAGAATACATAAGATAGTAAGAATGCTTTTAAAAGAAGCAACAGTGGATTTTCACTTACATTGGAAAGAATATGGAATAAACAGAAAGACAAAAATATCAATAATAACAAGCAAACTAATGATTTTAGGTTTATCAGCACTATATCATGCTCTTGGTGCAGGAGATAGAAAGGCAGGAACAAGTAATATTTCTGAAAGTATAAACACACTTAATAGGCCTGAACAATCAAGTATACAAGAACAAAAAAGGAGGGGAATATTCCAGAGAATGCTTCCTAAATAATGCCTTTTAGTATGAGTAGTTTAGTTCCAAGTACAGAAGGAGTTGCTGCATTCGGAGGAACAATTTTATGGGGGACAATTGCTATTGTAATTGTTACAACCATAATAGTTTTAATAAGAAATAAGATAAAATATCAGTATTATGCAGAAGTATATAAGAAAAGACAATCAAATTCAGAAACATTCTTACCATCAGCAAAGATAATTAAAGGAAAAGCAGGTTATTTTGGAAAAGGAATTAAGACAATATTTAGGATAAAATATGGAATGGCTCCCTGGCAGAAGATAGAACTAACAAAATTACCAGATCCAACATTCATGGTAGATAATAAAGTAACTTATGTACAATTAAATAAAGATAATTATGCACAAGCTAAAATGACAATAAATTGGGATACAGAAGAACTTACTCTAGTACCTGTTGAGGATGATTTAAAATATGGTGCTAAATTAGATATTCTTGAAAAAGATGCTGTATTAAAAACAAAATCAAATTTAGAAAAAGTAGCTCCTTATATAGTTCTTGGATTAATAATTATGGCAGGAATAATTGTAATGTATTTTATTCAGAAAGGATGTGGATAATCAAAAGTCATAAGTATTAGTTAATGGATTAAATCCAACACCAAATTTCTTTGTTTTATTAAAATTACTTAGTTCTTTAATAAAAGCAATAAGCATAAGAGCAGAAGATATTATTGCTAATCCAATTAAACTAAATAAGATTGTTGTATAAACTCTAGAAGAAACACTAATCATACTTTCATATTGTAAAATATCTGCGGTATAAGAATAACCAAGATGAAGAGAATAAACTCCTAAGATTAAAGCAAAAATAACAAAGAAAAATCCAATAGGCATTGTTCTTATATTCTCTTCTAATTTAAATCCTATCATCAAAAATATAAATGATAATAATAATACTCCAATTAATATCCCAACAGCACCTATACCCTGACTTTCTGTAAACGTCCTACCACTTGGGGTAATTAAAATTGTTCCAACATCAGTACCATTTTGAGTACCTTCAACACAAGAAGTTTTGTAGCTATGAGTACCTAATAAATTGAAAGTTATTGGAGAACTAAAATCACCATTGCCTTCATTAGTCATATTAACATCATTTAATAGATAAATATTACTAGGATCCCTTATAGTAGCATTACATCTAGCATTAGTTGAACATGGAAAACCATCAATAGTACATGGAATAGTAAAATTTATACTTTGATTAGCTTGAAAAACAAATTCTTCAGCAGAAATAGAATTGATAAATAAAAAACTAGTAAGAATTGTTAATATTAGAAAAAAATATTTAGTTTTCATAACATTTTAATAGATTTTCAACTTTAAATAATTTTCTAAAAGAAATAATGGGGGGAGGCGAATGAGAATCTTTTTAGAAACTAACTCCCCCCAATCCTTAGTAAAAAGGAAAATAAAATAAAATAAATTTATGCACCTTGCCTTGCACCTGGAATTACATTAAATATAACTGCTAAAATAATACCAACCATAGCTATTAAGATTATTAATCCTAATAAATTTGGAATAGTAAGTAAAGCAGTTGTAGCTAATTCAATTCCTTTGAAAGCATTTCCACCACTTTGATAATCATAATTTAGAGTTACATTACCAAAATTAATAGCGGTTGCATTGGTTAGAATACCTGTAGTTGGATTAAGTGTAAAGTTAGCAGCATTAATTGCCGCATCTGAACCTAATGTAGCATTAACAGCAAGTGATATTTCTGCAGAATTAAATCCTATAGCATCTGCAGCAACTAACCTATACCCAGTTGAATTAATATAAGCTTCAGTTTCATTGACTACTGAAAATATATTATTATTTGTTTGGTCTAAAAACTCATCAAAGATGAAGAATCCAGCTCCAAGCAAAATACCAACTATCACAAGAGCAAGTATTATACCTTGTAAATTTCCTAACTGGCCTTTATTTTTCATTTTAGTGAACCTCAAAAGGTTAAAATAAAATGAAAAATTAAGCTCCAGAAACTCTAGCACCAGGGATTACATTAAACACAATTGCTAAAATAATACCCACCATTGCTATTAGAACAACAAGTCCTAGTAAGTTAGGTACGGTAAGTAAAGCAATTATTGTTTGGTTAATACCTTGAACAGCACTTCCATTAGGATTAATTACTTGAGCTTGGCTCAAAAATTCATCCAAAATAAAGAATGCAGCACCGATAAGGATACCTACAATAACAAGAGCTAAGATAATTCCTTGTAAATTACCTAATTGCCCTTTCTTTTGTAATATTTTTCTCACTTTAAAATTTCCTCCTTTCAATCATATAAAATATAAACTAGTAAGATATGAATTATTTAGTATATAAATATGGTTTACACCAACTGTACAGTAGGTGTACACTTAGTGGATAGTAGAAAATTATTTAAAGTTAGGAAACTATTAAAAATTATGATAATAAATTTTTTTAGAATGGGAAGAAAGGTGATTGATGGGAAAAACATTAAGAAGATGTGCTATTGATAATATTACTGAAGAAATGATTGAAGAGCATAGAGAAAAGCTCAGAAAAATTGGATTAGTAGATAAAAGACTTCTCTCTGATAATAAAGTTATGAAATTCATTTGTGAAAAAGCAAAAAGAAATACAAAAATAATTCCATTAGAAGAAATTTTATTAATTTTACAAAGATGATAAATAAAAAAGCACAAGCAGAAGGTATGATTATTTTTTTAGTAATTGGAGTTGCAATAGCAATAATATTTGCAATAGTAGCCATTCCAATATCAAAGGCTTTTGATGATGTGGCAGATGAATTAAAGAAACCAGAAAATTTTGGAAGTTCAAATGTTACTGTAGAAAACATAAATCAAGTACAAGGTTTAGTAACCCCTGCTTATGACCAATTAGTTTTTATGATTTTAATTGGAATAATTTTAGGAACATTTGCAATAGCATTATTTTCAGACTTCCATCCAGTAACATTAGCTTTATTTATAATAGCAATAGTATTTACAATAATAATAGCAGGATTGATGGCAAATGTTTATGATGATGTTAAGACAAATGAGTTATTATCAGATAAAGGTGAAGAATTTAAGTTTACAAATACTCTAATGGGTAAACAACTTCCAATAATAATCATAATAGTTGGAGTTATTGGAGTTATAATTATGCTAGGAAAAAGAGGGAGGTTAGTATCACCAGTATAATATGGAAAAATTTCAAAAAATAAGTAAAAATCGTCGTCGGAATAATCATTTTAAGCCTCACCACAAGGTTTTTTTCATATCATTAATAGTTGGGCTTATGTCAATTTTATTAATAATTTTAATATCCTCAGATTTATGGAGTGGAACAAATACCCCAAGATTTGTTTTAGATATGAATGTTTCAGGAACAACAGTAATTGATGCAGTAAATGGAAGTACAAATGGAACCTATGCAGGAACTTTAGCACAGGTTGATGGAAAATTGGGAAGAGCTTTAAGAAGTGATAATATAGACAGCATAAATGTTTCTTTCGCAATAAGTAATTCCACAGATTTTTCAATTCAATTCTGGATGAATATTTCAGATTCTATTACTTCTACTGCCTTGTTTGGTAATTCTTTTCCTGGAGCAGCTACTGCGTCAAATGATGGAATTTATATTAGAGTAAATGATGGATTTTTAGATTGGGGGTTTGTTAATGATGGTTCTGCATCAGCAATAACCTCAACATATTATGTTAATCAATCATCTTGGCAACACATTGTTTTAACTTATGCTGTTGGTGACCCAACAGGAACAGGAAAAATTTATATAAATTCAACCCTAAATAAAAATCAAGCTAAACAATTATCTGGAAATAAAAATTCAAACTTAAGTATTTTTGGAACTCCTGGAAATGAAGATATAACTTATTCTGTAAATAATACCATGTTAGATGAATTTATCTGGTGGAATAGGGTTTTATCAGGTAGTGAAGTAACAGAATTATGGAATGGAGGTGCTGGAACACCTTTCTTACCACAAACAGCAGCTTCAATTTTAAATTCTCCAAGTAATAATGAAAATAAATTAACATCACAAAATGTAACTTTTAATTGTACTGGAAGAAATTTAGGAACAAACATAATACAAAATATATCATTATATCATAATGAAAGTGGAAATTTTATATTAAATAAAACAAAAGATGTTAGTGGTGCTTCAAGTACAGATATATCTGCAGTATTTGGTTCAACATTTGAAACAGGGTCTTATAATTGGAATTGTAGAGTGTGTATTACAGGATTATGTACATTCAATGAAATAAATAATACATTAAATATAGCACCTGTAATTAAAATAAAAGAATCATTTAATGATACAGTAGTTGAAACATCTACACCTCTTTTTGAGATACAAGTTAATACTTCTTCAGGGTTTACAGTTCAACAAGCAGATTTACATTATAATGGAACGATATTTTCAAACATAGATAAGTTAGATGTAAGTGGAGGATTAAAAAACTTATCAATAACAATAACTATACCACAAGGAAGTCAAGGGTTTGGTTCAGAAATTAGGGAATTTTTTTATAATATAACTATAGCAAATGTAAGTACTGGTGTAACTTCATCATTCTCAATAGCTTTAAGTAATCAAACTGTAAATGAATTAACTTTTGGATTATGTAATGGAGAAAATTCAATACCTATGATAAATTTTACAATGAAAGATGAAATAACTGGAGTAGAAATAAATGGAGCAAATAATGCTACAACTTTTCAAGCAACATTTTTATTAGGATTAAACCCTGATAATCTTATTAAAAATTTTTCTATAAATAATGTATCTGTGACAACAAACAAGTTTAATTTTTGTACAAACGTTTCAACAAACATTTTTATAGCAGATATGGAATTATTTTATACTGCTCAAGCATATAATGATAAAAAGTATTTTCTAGATGGAGCAACATTATCAAACTCAACAAGCCTAGTAGATTTATTTTTATTAAGAGATACAGTAGGAGTAGAATTTTTCATAGATGTTGAGAAGGATCTAACACCATTAACAGAAGCAGTAATAAACATACAAAAATTCTTTGTAGGGGAGGGAGTTTTTAAGACAGTTGAAATAGATACAACTGATGGCGACGGAAAAATAACAACCTTTTTAGATTTAAATAAAGATTATAGGTTTGCAATAACTAAGGATGGAGATTTATTAGCAATATTAGATAAAAGAGCTATATGTGAGGCAGCACCATGTACATTAAGTTTATCAATAACAAGTGATCCAACAGATTTCTTTGCAGGATTTAGTGAAACCTTTGCAGGAGATGTATTATATAATTTAACATTTAATCCAAGTACAGATATAGTAACTTTCCAGTTTATTGATATAACTGGATTAGCAACCTCATTTAGAATGGATATAACAAGAGTGGTAAGTAATGGTACAAGTGAAATAATATCCTCACAAACGTTATTTACTTCTTCAGGAAGTATGACATTTAATGCCTCTTCATTAGAAAATGGAGAGTTTAGGGCAGATACATTTATTTCAAGAAGCCCAAAAACTTTTATTGACTTTATAACATTTGTAATAAATTCTATAAGCGCACAATTAGGAACATTAGGATTATTCATGGCATTTTTTACAATTTTATTTATTATATTTGGACTATCATTTACTCCAAGAATATTAGTTTTTTCAGTACCTTTGGCTTTACTTTCAGCTAAATTAATGGCTATAATTTCCTTATCAGGAACTGTAATAACTGTGTTATTCATTCTGGCAGGGATAGCAGTAGCATTTATGGATAGTTAATAAAATGAAACTAAGCTCAACAATCGGATTAATATTATTAGTAAGTTTTGTATTTGTAGCTTGGGGTATTATAATAAATGATTTTGAAACTAATTATATAGATACTGGAATATCAAATGCTTCTTCAATAAATGAAACATTTTTACAAAGTTTTGATAATTCTGAAGAATTAAATCGAACAATGCAACCAATAATAACTGGTTTTGAAGATATAGCAACAGATGAGGGGTTTTTTGATAGGATACAAGATTTAGCTGTGGTTGTTCCTATAGCAATAATTTCAATACCAAGATTAATATTCGCACAATTAGGAATTTTAATAACAACAACAGCAAGATTATTTGAATTAATAAAAATACCTTTACCAATAGTTTTAATTGGATTAATTGGATTAATGATGTTTATAGTATTTAAATTAGTAGAATTTTGGAGGAGGACACCAGTATAAAATGTCAGTATTTGATTTACCAACAAACTTAACATTAATACCACAAATATTTGTAGTAGCTGATAGTTTTACTCAAGGGATATTAGGATTAGCAATATTAATCATAATTTTCTTTGGAACATTATTCTTAACATCTGCATTTAGTACAGGGGATAGCTTAATAGCAACAAGTTTTATTACAATGGTTATGGCTATTTTCCTTAAATATCTAAATTTGTTAAGTGATTTTTTCATGTTTTTGTCTGCAATATTTTTTATTATAGCCCTAGTAATGTCTGCAGTTAAAAAATCACAGCCAGGAGCATAATAGAAAATTATTTAAATAATAAAATACACTAAACAATATGACTGACAATAATAATTCTGAAGAAATGGAAGATACAAGGGAAACACTTAGAGAATTTACAACAAGAGAAATTAAAGAAGGATTCCAAAAAGCTCAACAAAAAATAAACATAGATTTTAATAAACCACTATTTAAAAAGGGAGGAGTGAGAACTAAATTAGGTAAACCAACAAAAAAGAAAGCTAATATTACAAGGGCTATAAGGGGGTTGGGAAAATTAATATAATGGAAACAAAAATAGACACAACAATTGTTGATAGAGGAGAAGAATTAATTAAAAAGGATTTTGATTCTACTATTGATGGGACTAAGAAAATTGAGAAAATTTTAGTTGAAGGTAAGAAAAAAGATAAAGCTTTTAGAGGTAGAAAATAATGCCAGAATTAATAATAAAGTTAAAGAAAGAACAAGTCAAGAGATTAAAAAAACATTTAGAAATAGAACATCCAATAACAAAAGGAAAAATAAAATTAAGAGGAGTTAAAAAATAAGAAAATGTTTACCTCAATAAATGAAGGCCATAGACATAAGTGGGATAAAAATAAAAAATTTACTAGTTTTAATAGTGGCCATAAACATAAAATAGATTTAAGAAAAAGATTAGCATTAGCAAATAGAAAAGGAGGACATACTCATAAGTTGTTAAATGGATAAATGTTTAAAAAAAAATGTATAGTAGTATTAATTTCAGTTTTTTTAATTAGTTTAGTTTCTGCTGGAATGGAAGTAGGAAGTAATATAGGTGATGGAAATAGGATTGTAGATATTGTAACCCCATTTAATTTATCATCACAGAGTACTAATTTCTCTCAAACAGCAAATAATTGGATGACTAATGAAGGATTATTAACAAATGTTGCTGATATTTTACATAATTGGTTAAACTCAGCTAGCCTTCTTTGGAGTAATGCAGGACATACTATTGATACAACATTTGATTTAGGCGGAAATAATTTAATTAATATTAATAATGCTAATGCTTCAAGGTTTTATGGATGGTATAATTGGACATCAGGAGATGATTGGAATATTTTTGATGGTTCTACTTTAATTTTTAATGAATCAAAATTATCAACACAATTCTTTAATGCTTCAACAATAGAAGTAATTACTGGAACTCCTCAAGGTGCAATAGGAGATTTAAGAAGTTATAATAATATTCCTTATAATATTTCAGAAGTTGCAAGTGATTTAGAATTAAGAATTAATTTTTCTATTGGAGTTGATGGAGATTTTAATAATTTAATTGTAAGGTATAAATCTGGAGAAGAAGAAGAACCACACAGATTGAGATCCCAAATTTATAAACTTGATGATGGAATTTGGGAAGATTATGGGGATCTCCCAGAAACCCCTACTTATTCTATTGTTGAATTTGGGGTATTTGATTCTGATAAACACATTGATGTAAATGGTATTGTTCAAGTTAGATTTTTTCAAGATGAGGGAGTTCCTCCAAAGACACATTTACATAATTTTGATTGGATAACAATAAGTAAGGGTTTTGGAACTCCAAGTGGCGAAGAAGTAGACCCTAAATCAATTCATAAAGATGGAAGCACATTTTGGGAAGGAAATGAAAATGGTAATGGATTCAATTCTACTGGATGGTTTCAAGGATTATTTGAATATCTTGGAATTTCATTAAAAAGAGTTAAAAAACTTTGGGTTCAAGATATTGATTTTAATGGAACGATTAATGGAATTGGAAACTTTAATACTACAGGAAATATAACAGCAGATTATGGATTTTTTGATGAGAGAGTTGGGATTGGAACAAGTTCACCAGACTCCGCATTTCATATTAAAGCAAATTTTCCAGGGATTGTTGGTAATGATTACGCAGGACAATTAATTATTCAAAATCCTGCTAATGATGTAACATCTAATGTAGTTATTACAGGTTATGAATCGGATGGCAACGGCGACCCCGACCAACAACTTTGGTATCTTGGAAGTTCATCAACTGGCAATTCAGATATTATTTTTTTAAATCGAAGAAATGCTAAAATTCAACTGGGAACAAATGACAATTATTATCTAACAATTTTAGGTAATGGTAGTGTAGGAATCGGGACGACGAATCCTACGGCTAAGTTACATATTTATACATTAACAGGCGGAGAAGATTTATTATTTTTGAGAGACCAAATAAACACAGCCGATTTAACTATTGATTCTCCAACAGGTTCACTTATGGAAATCAGAGCAGGTGTTGGTGACCATCTTCAATTATCAAGTGATGCAACAGCTAATCAAGGTATAAGAATAAGGAATGATGGCAACGTCGGGATTGGAACAACAGCACCAACCCATAAATTAAATGTTGTTGGAGATTTAAATGTGACAGGCACAGGATTCTTCAATTTCTTAGGAAGTTTAACAAGAAGGATAAAAACGCTTTTTGTTCAAGACATTAATAGCAACGGAACAATTACTTCTCCTAATGCAACCATCTCAACAATTTCCACAGATTTAATAAATATTAAAAGTTTGATGGGGGATATAATAAACATAACTCATAGAGAAAGTGGTTATTTAGAATTAGATGGAACTGACCAATATGTTGATGTAGATGCTGTTGCTTGGAGTGGAGATTATACTATTAATGCTTGGATGAATATAGATGTTTGTGTTGATGGAGTTTTTGTTGCAGACCAAGACACTCCAAGTAATGATATGACTTTTTGGTTTGATAAATTTACTGGGGGGGATGTGACTTGTGGAAGATTAGGGATGTATAGGCATGATGGAACAGCTTATATAAGGTATGGATTAGATAATATCCCTAAAGATACTTGGGTTATGGTGACAATGATGACAAATGCAACAGGTGTCACAGGATTTCTTAATGGAGTTACTGATAGTGTAGGAACACAAACCTCAGCAGGAATTGCTAATTTAGATGATGTGCATATTGGTGAAGATAGTGTAGGGACTAAAGATTTTAATGGAAGTATTGATGAAGTTATGTTGTTTAATGATGCTTTAACAGATGCAGAGGTTTTAGCAATTTATAATTTAGGTAGAGATGCAGGAAGTTATACTGATGCAAATTTAATTTCTCATTGGAGATTTGATGATACAACAGCTAAGGATGATAAAAGTGTGAATGATGGAACACTTGTTGGTGGTGCTGAGATAATTGGAACTGCTGGAATGATTTTTAGAAATACATTAGGTTTTGCATCCATTAGAACAGGAAATGTTATTGGAACTGATGGAATTTTTAGTGGAGATGGAAGTTTTGACGGAAGTATAAGTGGAAATTCATTAACCCTAACTGGAGGTCTTGCTACCACAAAGTATATGACTGAAACAGCTTTTGTTACTTTTGCTGGGATGGATAGTACTGGTGTTCAAATTAATGGGGATTTACATGTTGAGGGAGATGCTTATGCAAATGAATTTATTTTAAATTCTCCAACATTAATCATACCAGATGGAAAAACTGCTTTAGATTATTTTACAATGCCAAGCAAAGATAAGATTAATCCTGATGGGAGTTATGACCATGAAAATTCTGATGATGAATTAATAAATGTTAAAAATAATCAAAGTGTTTGTGAATATGTTATTGGAGATGATGGTTTTGGAAATCAAGAAACACAAAAGGTTTGTTCTATTCAAGAAATAGATTCTAAAGGACTTGGATTATCTGATTTATTACAAGCCCAAGGTATATTTGAATTAAAACAAGAAATTAAAATGCTAAAAGATTGTATTGCAAGTTCAAAGGATTTTGATGCCTTGAAGATTTGTATTACATAAACTTTATAAATTAAAATAAATTTCTTAAAATGTGCAAAAGACGCAATCCAGTTAATTCCTGGCACTACCATTTTGCATACTCTTTCTCTTCGGTGAAAATGTAATAGTTCGCACAATCTAATTGAGTGTATTGTTAACTTAGAGGGTGTTTTAAATTAAGAGGATTTTTAAATACTGAAATTCTATATAAATTATGAAATCAAAAATAAGCATATTAACTATCATTCTAATTTTATTTACATTATATTCAGCTTATCAAACATACGATTGGTATATGGATAAGCAAGAAAAATGGATTGAATGTGAAAATCTTGAAGGCAAAGGTTCCCCATTCAATTTAAATGACGAAATTTCTTTTTTGCAATGGTATAGTAGTAGGCAAGATTACCCAAGATGTTTAGATAGTTATGGTAAACAATTTATGATGTATGAATTAATGAAATTTATTACAATAATTTCTATTCTTTTAATAGCTCTTTCTTTTAGATTTGATTATCTGAAGAAGAAAGATTAATCAATTCCAACCACTTATTAGGATTTTCTAATTTAAGATTTGGAATAGCCAACTCATAAGGGCATTTTCCTATTGCTTGATGTTTTCTTATGAAGTTATAATAAATTTCAATTCCTTTCATAATCGAATTAGCAGAATTAATAGAACCATGAAACCCCCTAAATGTTTTAGTTCTGTGTCGGATAGTGCTATGCATTCTCTCAACCTTATGATTAAAACCCTCACCTTTTAATTGAGTAACTTTATTGTGAATTACATTATGTTTTCCCTTCTTATTATCATAACCCCAAGTTCTTTTAATAGCTTTAGAATAAGCAGTGTATCCGTCTGTTGTGCAGATTTTAATTTGATTTCCTGTTTTCTTTTTAATGTTTAATAAAACTTTTTTTAATTCTACTTGTTCTCTTTTTTCTGTATAATTAGAAGAAATCATAAACCTTGTTTCAGTATCAATACAATCAATAAACCAAGACTTCTTACCTCTTGTCTTATATTCCATTTCATCAACTTGCACTTCTTCACCAACCTTTAACTTAATATCCTTAATCTTCTTATGAATTAAATTAGAATATTTTATAACCCATTTATAGATAGAAACATTAGAAGAATTATGAGGGTAAAATGCTTGTAGGTGTTCTTGTATTTGTCTTGTTGAAATTCCCTTATAGAATAAATCAAGACATAAAGTTACTTTCTTTGGATTATTTTTCATCTTCCAAAATCCTTCATCTTTTACAAATCTCTTATTACAATCCTTACAACCATATCTTTGAATTAATCCTCTATTCTGTGTTTTTCTTTGCCCTCTTTTAATCAGATTTATAGAACTACAAGTAGGACATTTCAATACATTTTTATATTGTTGTTGTTTATTATTTTTAAGTTTCATTTTGTTTAGCGACAGGGTGAAATTTAGGGTTCTTCGGAACCCTTTAACATTTATTTATATACTTTGTTAATCATATATTAGTTAAGTAAATAGGGTTTATAAACATTTCGGTAGTTAATCATATACGAAAGATTTATATACTATATAATCATATATTATGTATGGTAAAAGTAAAAATCACCGTCGAAGGTTTTAGATGTGGAAGATGTAAGCATGAGTGGATACCAAGAAATAAAGGTGAAGAACCTGCTGTTTGTCCAAAATGCAAAAGTCCTTATTGGAATAAACCAAGAAAGAACAAAATTAATCATACACCTAACAAATAATATACTAAATAGTATATAAACATTTATAAACTTATAAATTATATATATATAATGCTGGGAAGAAATTTTTATATTATTTGACTTATGCCATCCCACTGGTAGCTCATTTCCGCCCACTACAACTTCTATGAACTTTATGCCCTCTTTTGTGTTTGAGAGGACTATCCGCTCTTAATCCCTTTCATCAAGCATCATGATTACTCTCAGGGATGACAGCTGGCGAACCAGCAGGAATATGATTTAACTGATTTCTTACTGCTAATACTTCTTCATTCATCTTTTTTATATTTTCATCATTTCTTATTCTAATTTCAATATGTCCGTTAGCTCTTACTAATATTGTATCTCCTTCTTTTAGGTTGTTTTCATCTGTCCATGCCTTTGGTAATGTCATAATCAAAGAAGCCCCCGACTTTGTAATCCTTCTTTCTTCAATTGCAGGCATTCTTATTAATTGTTCCATAATATTAGTCTCTTTTGTCAGTATTTAAACATATGTGAAATATCTCACATATAGCTTGCATCTTAAAATATCCTAAATTAGTGCATTTTAACAAAAATCAAATATAATTTACAAGTCCCTTAGAGTTAACAGTACACTAATTGAGATACATTTAAATACTTATGTTGGTTTAAAAAACATAGAGGTTTGATGTATGGAAAAAAGATGGATGAACAAAAAAGTTTATATTGAAACTATTTCTGGTAGAAGATATTCTGGAAAAGTTGTTGCAGAAGATCAAACAAAATTAGTTATTATTGATATTAAAAATCACATGGTGGAGTTATCTAAAGTTGATATTAGACTTTGCCAGGAGGAAGAATGATTTGTGATTTTTGTGGAAAATATTTTGAAGAAAAAGATATTGAAGAAAGCCATGATGTTCCTTGCTATTTATTTTTTGGAAATAAAAGAAATCTTAGAAAAAATCAAGCAGATAAATATGGAAGACATTGGCTCTGTATTCCTTGCCATAAAGAATATGAAGAAAGTTTGAATTTATTTTTACAAAAAAAAGCAAAGGAGTTTGCTAATGATTACTTTCAATCAAATGAGGTGAAGAATGATATCATTCCAGAAATTTAAAGAAATAGAACAATTACGTGATGTAGTTGAGAAACATAAAGCTTGGCTTAAAGATTATGAAGGAGAAGGTATTATATTTTCTAAGGCAGAAGATTGAAAGCATTTAATGAAATGGGATTCTGAAAAAAAGAAGTATAAAATATTTTCCACATCTATAAATTGTATTGGAAGATTACCTAATATATCTAGAATTGAATTTTATGATAAAATACTAGATGAGAATGGAAAACCAACAAAAGAAAATGATAAAGAAAAGATAAG